>Ga0351971_1099_pt1 | contig 17451 bp, 17 predicted proteins | sample BONcelFGM3001F11_FD_206746 | JGI IMG/M metagenome (GOLD analysis project Ga0351971, IMG submission 206746) | Enriched cells from coal bed in the Powder River Basin, Montana, United States - BONCAT cells FGM rep2 HSBNCT.FGM.300.1.F11 ...
CCTGCTCGTTGGCGAGCACGGTTTGCAGCGTGGGCGACCAGTTGACCAGCGCCTCGCCGCGATGCGCCAGGCCGTGCTCGTAGAACTGCTTGAAGAACCATTCGGTCCACTGGTAGTACTCCGGCTCGCAGCTGACCGCCTCGCGCTCCCAGTCGAACATCGCGCCCATGCTGCGCAACTGCTTGCGCATGCGCTCGATGTTGGCGCGGGTCCAGGTGGCCGGGTGGATATTGCGCTGCACGGCGGCATTCTCGGCCGGCAGGCCGAAGGCGTCGAAGCCCATCGGGAAGAGGACGTTATAGCCCTTCATACGCATGTAACGCGCGCGCGCGTCGGACGGCGTCATGGCGAACCAGTGGCCGATGTGTAGGTCGCCGCTGGGGTACGGCAGCATCGTCAGCGCGTAGTGCTTGGGCCGGCTCCAGTCGACTTCCGAGCGATAGAGCTTGTCTGCCTCCCAGCGCTGCTGCCACTGCGGCTCAATTGCTTGCGGGTTGTACTTCTCTCTCTCAACCATGGGTCACCGTTGTATTCTGTTGCTCTGGTACAGGTTCGTGGGTGTGAAAAACGAGTCCCTATTGTAACACGCAAAAACACAAGCACGGCAGCCTGGCGGCCCGCGCTTGTGTTTTAGGCTGAGTGTATGCCCGGGCGTCCAGGGGGCCGCCGGGATGTTGAACCAGGGATTAGCGGTAGCGGTATGAGTCGCGCCGCGGCTGCTGTACCGGGATGGGTACGCGCACGGGTACTGGTCTGGCCGGCGGTTGGGGACTAAGAAGACGGTCCAGGTCTTCGAGCAGGCCCCGCACGCGCTTCGTCAGATCGTCCAGTACGTTCCGCTTTTGCTTTGCCACAACCATCACCTTTCACATGCTGTCTGGCAAGTCAGGCAGGGACCGGCAGCGTTGTCAGATAACGAAAAAGCCCCTCACCCGACATCGGGCTAACAGGGGCTTGCACGTGCTAACGACTATTCCCGAACTTCTGCGCAAGTGGCTGTGGACCTAAAGGGATTCGAACCCTTGACCTCTTCAATGCCATTGAAGCGCTCTCCCAGCTGAGCTATAGGCCCGTGTTGTGTAGAATGGCGCAAAATGAGCGGGAGTATGAAGTTGTTAGCGACGGGAATTTTAGTCCCGGCAGCACCCGATGTCAATAGTTAGGATACAGGCTTTTTGCGCGTTCGTGAATAGCAACCCGCCTCTTTCTCATATTGCCCTTAGACCCCCGGATGTCAAACGGACAAATAGGCTGTCGTCCCGGCAGCATCGCTTCCGTAGGGCGTGAGCCAGCCTAAAGGGCAGATGAAAGCTGACTCCGGCGCCATTTATGTTCGCTGCGTCTGTGAATGCGTGGCACCGCACCGTTTAAACGGAGAATTTTTTGTTTAACGCACCAACTATGCTGTTTCACGCTCACGAACGACGATTCCACCGTGAAAAGAAACGGTGGGGAAACGGACGGAAAACGGTGAAAAAACGGCCAGGAAACGGCGACACCGTACCGTTTTTAACATTCGTCTTTGGAAAGCTGCCGAGCATCAACGAGACCGTGACGCCCCTCTGCATTTCATGATACACCCAGGCACTATTATGCTGAAGATAACGCAGGGCGGCGATTAAGCGGCCGTTTCGCGGATAGCATGAGACGCGATGGCGAAGGGAGCGGCTATACTGGTGGAGAAGCGCAATAGAAACAATCTGATTCCGCAGCGGGCAAGGCGTGCCTTGCCCGAAGCTGTCCATTTTAGCGGAACGCTGTGCTCGCCGCCGAGCGCCGGAGGATAAATCCTCCGGCTACGTATAGGTGAAAGCCGGTTGAAACCGGCTCAGGCATCGCATTAGGTTGACCAATGTGGCGTTCAGCGAACACCATTTTGAGCGAGCGATACGTTAGCCTAATGCCTATGAGGCATGCCTTGCCCGCCGTTATTCCTGTGCATATGGAGCCCAACGGATGGAACCGATCTTCTTTCGCACGCCCGAAGCGATGTACGCCTGGCTGGAAGCGCACCACGACACCGAAACCGAGCTGATGGTCGGCTTCTTCAAGAAGGGCGCGCCCGAAAAAGGCATCACCTGGCCGGAGTCGGTCGACATGGCGCTGTGCTTCGGCTGGATCGACAGCGTCCGCCCCAGCGGGACCGACACGACCTACCACATTCGCTTCACGCCGCGCAAACGGAACAGCATCTGGAGTAAGGTCAACGTCGCCAAAGTGGAAGCGCTGATCGAGAAGGGGTTGATGCGCCCGGCGGGGCTGCGGGCGTTCGAGGCGCGCCGGGCCGACAAAACCGGCGTCTACTCGTTCGAGAAGGAGCGCGAGCACTTCAGCGGCGACTACGAAGCGCAGTTTAAGGCCAACCCCGCTGCCTGGGACTGGTATCAGGCGCAAGCGCCGTTTTACCAGAAGGCGACGACGCATTGGGTGCTGGACGGCAAGAAGGAAGAGACGCGCCTGAAGCGCCTGAATGAGCTGATCGAGAGCAGCGCCAGGGGCGAGCGGTTGAAGCAGTTCCACCGGCCGGGGAAGAAGTAGACCAGTCGCTGTCAGAAAGCGCTTCGCGCCGGACGCGCTGTAGCGCGTCCCATAGGCACCAAGTTAAGCGACGTTGAGCTTGTCACGCCGCTCGCCGGAGGCTGCAAGCCATCCGGCTACCCTCAGTTGCAAGCCTGCTGAAGCAGGCTGAAGCTTATCGCCTGCTGGGTTAATAGCTCTCGAGGTCCCCCTCTCCCCAGAGTGGGAGAGGGGTGGCGCGAAGCGCCGGGGTGAGGGGTTAGCCGACGAACCTCCGCCCCATTCCACCCGATCGCTTGCAGCGTGTCGACCGGCAGGCCGACGACGTGAGCGTCGCTGCCGGTCGCGGGGGCAGGATAACGTGCGCCCGCCCTACTCCGGTTCCACGACCCGTTCGCTTCGGTGGTAGCAGACGGCCTGTGCTGGATCACCCCAGATATTGACATCCGTTACAGTCGGCGCTGGCTTCTGTTCGTAGCCCGCCGCCTTCGCAACCTGGCTGATCTTGCGCCCGATATTCTCGTGCGCAATGTTGAACAGCGCATGGTTTTCCGTGTGGTGTGCGGCGACGGCGCTCAAAAGCTCGATGTACGCTCTCTGGTGAGTCTGGGTGATGCGGCGCAGGAGCTCGTAGTTCGTGAAATAGTGCGCCTCATCGCGCTCCGGTTCAGACAACTCCCACATCACGCGCTTAAGCTGAAACTTCTTATTGTCTGAAAACAATACGTCCATATGCGTCTTATAGTCCACCATCAGTGCCTGTTACCCTTCTGCTTTGTCGTTCGCTTCTTTTGTTGAACCCTAAATAGGGTGGGCAATGAGATAACGCGGAGCCGTTATGCCCCCGCCCACCCGATCTCGTCCAGCATCTCTTGCAGCGTTTCGACCGGCAGGCCGACGACGTTGCTGTAGCTGCCGTCGATGCGGGCGACCGGGTGAAAGCCTTTGTGCTGGATGGCGTAACCGCCGGCCTTGTCGAACGGGTCGCCGCTGGCGATGTACGCCTCGACTTCATCGAGCGTGTAGTCGCGCATGAAGACGTCGGTTTGTGTCAGCCGCGTCAGCTCCGCGCCCAGGCCGTCGCGGTCCAGCCGCAGCAGCGTCAGTGAGGTGCAGACGGTGTGGACCCTAGCCCGCAGCCGCTCCAGCATTGTCCGCGCTTCGGCGGCGTCCGCCGGCTTGCCCAGGATTTCGCCGTCGAGCACGCCAATGGTGTCGGCCGCCAGGATGACGACCGTATCGGCGGCCAGCACGTAGGCCGGGGCCTGGATTTTGGCGGCGACCGCCAGCGCCTTTTCGCCGCTCAGGCGCTCGACGTAGGCCAGCGGCGGCTCATCCGCGCCCTGCGTCTCGTCGATGTCGGACTTGATGACCTCGAACTCAACGCCCAACGAGGCGAGCAGTTCGCGCCGGCGCGGGGAGCCGGACGCCAGTATGAAGCGTGGTTGCATGGGTTCAATCCAGTAACGAGTGATGCGTAACGAGTATGAGCTTATGCTGGTTCATAGAGCTATAGCGCTCGGTCGCCGGAGCATAAATGCCCCGGCTACGTATAGGTGAAAGCCTGCTGAAGCAGGCTCCGAAGGTAGCCTTTGGATCACAAGATACTTGTCTGAGCACCCTTCAGGGCAATACGGTTTCTTTAAGCGTTCGATGACATGGCCCTCACCCCCGGCCCCTCTTCCTCAGGGCGAGGGGAGAAAGGCCAAATCTGGGATTGGGATCGACACCTGGAAATCGTCCTTAAGGAAACTGTATTGCCCTTCAGGGTGCTTTCACCTATACGTAGCCGGACGATAAATCGTCCGGCGGGCGGCGAATTAGCGTAATGGCCGAGTAACAAATAACCGTTTATGGCTACGGAGACGTTGTGCTTGTCAAGCGCTCGCCCGGAGATACAACAAACCCGCCGAAGCGGGTCTATTGTCTGTGCATCAGGTTGTCCGCAGAAGATGTTACGAGGTGAGCACGAGTTAACTCGTCGCCCCTCACTCGCAACTACTCTTCGTCTTCTTCGTCGTCCCAATCCTCGTCTTCGTCATCCATGCCGTGCGGATGCCCGTGGGCGAGTTCTTCTTCGTCGGCTTCGCGCAGGGCCGTGACTTCGACGTCGTAGGTCAGCGTCTTGCCGGCGAGCGGCGGGTTGTAGTCGAGGATAACGGTGTCTGCCGAGACTTCGCGGACGGTGGCCAGGTAGGTGAAGCCTTCTTCGTCCTCGACCTCGATAATCATGCCGGCTTCCAGCTCGTCGGCGTTGGGCACGTCTTCGCGGTCCAGCTCTTCGACATTTTCGTCGTCGTAGTCGCCATAGGCGTCCGCCGGCTTCAGGGTCACGCTAACGCGGTCACCCAGCACCTTGCCGGTGAGCGCTGCTTCCAGGCCGGGAACGATGTTCTCCGCCCCGTGCAAATAATCCATCGGCTCGCCTTCTTCAGTCCGCGCGATTTCTTCGCCGTCAACCGTCAAGACATAATTGAGGCTGACAACAACGCCGTCCTCGATGCGATCCACTGCCATTTGATGTCCTTTCAAGACCCAATGTCGATAGGGGCCATAACAGCCAGCTATTATAGTGGCGCGAATATCAAATGTGAATAGTAAGACGTGAACGGGCGGTTAAATTTCGCCCAGTCTAGCCGGCGTTTGTGATGCGATTCACTTGCGCCAATACGCATTGGCTTGTAGATTCTGTAATGATGTGGGGCAACGATAGTATTATCGCCCGCACAAACACTGAGAGCGGCCTCCAATGATGCTTCAACCCCTCCCGGTTCTCAACGTCCCTCCAATTGCCCGCGCCAACGCCCAAAGATAAGCGACCAGTGCCGCGATGGGCGTCGACATCTTTCGTAGAGGCATTTCGCGCCTGACCGACCCACCCTTGACGGCGGCTGGCCGCGCCGAGCTGAGCGACGGTGTGATGCTGGAAAAGCCGCTGGAGGGGCTGGCCCACGGCCGGCTGACCTCGCGGCTGGCGCGGCTGGTCGGGAACTACGTCGAAGCGTGGCGTCTGGGCGAGACGACCGGCGCGGACACCGGCTATTTGCTGGCGCGGACCAGCGCCGGCCCGCAGCTCGTTTACGCCCCCGACGTGGCCTTCGTGAGCACGCGGCGGCTGGCGCGGCATGACCAACGGGACTCATACGTCCCCTGCGCGCCGGACCTCGCTATCGAAGTCGTCTCGTCGGCCGACCGCGCGCCGGACATGGAAAGGCGCGTGCTCGACTATCTGCGCGCCGGCAGTTGCCAGGTCTGGGTGGTCTACCCCGACTCGCAGACCGTGCTGGTGCATACGCTGGAGCGGGTGACCCGGCTGGGCATGGATGGCATCCTGGTTGGCTCGGATATCCTGCCGGGCTTCGCCGTGTCGGTTCTGGCGCTGTTCGCGGTCGATACGCCGCTGGCGACCGCCCGCCGCTGAGAATGCGTGCAGCCCGTTTTACAGCTTTCTTGACACTCCCACAAACGCCGGCCAAAGCATAAGCTGTGCCCGGCATTTCGTCTTTACTCAGTCCTCAGTCCTCGGACCTCAGTCCTTCTCATTACTACGCTTCGTCTTCCATCACCTGGCGGCAGGCTTCGGCGCAGCGACGGCAGGCCTCGGCGCAGCGGCGGCAGTGGTCGTGGTCGTGCTGCTCGCACTCCTCGGCGCAGACGTCGCAGGCCACGGCGCAGACACGGCACATTTCGACCACCAGGTCGGAATTGCGCGCCATGAAGCGCAGGCACAGGCTGCTCGTGTCGGCGCAGTCGCGGCAGGTGCGAATGCACTCGGTCATCATCTGCACCATGTCGGTGTTCAGGCAGGCATCGGCGCAGTATTCGCAGGCGCGCAGGCAGGCGCTGCACGCGCGAATACAGGCTTCGATGGTGGGCGAATATGGAGCGCTGGCGCTCTCCTGATACTGCATTTCGTTATCCCTCGTGAAATGTTTTGCGAGGGCCAAATATACCGCTTCACCTTACGTCACGCAATGCGTTAGATTTTAGAGAGCATTGAGAATACGTATTGGAAATGACTGGCAGCATGAGACTGTTCGTAGGATTTGCGTGTATAATTGAGGCATGAGAGCGACAATTAACAATGCTTGCGCGGTCATTCTCCGTGCCTATATATTTCCGACCCTTCTACTTCCGGTTCTTGTCTGGACATCTCCTCTCCCACAGCAAGGCTACGGGGAATACGTTCCACGCCTGACAGTGACCGTCGAAGAGGTAGAAGCCCGTCGTGTACAGCTTAACGAGCTGCTATTCGGTCAACCGGGATTGCCCGCGACCCTCCCTGCGGATGGCGCGGTTCCGCTGCCCAATGGATTATCCAGCATCCTGAGCGGACTGGCCCCAGATGAGCCAAATGGCGCTGCGATTATTTACCACGCCGGCCATGATGGCATGAACGATGTGGATCTTTATGCTGTGCGCAGGTTCGCCCAGGCTGGTTACATCACCATTGTGCTCCAGATGCCGCTGGTGGGTCCGAACGAGCCGCCTACGCTGGACATCCCCCATGTGGGACAGGTCACACTGACGGAACACGCCCATTTGGAGCAGCTCGACAGCATCACGGAAGGGTCGCCGCTCCGTTATTTCATCGAGCCGGTTATCAGCCTGGTGAATGAGCTGACGGCGCGCGGTTATGAGCGTATTTACATGGTCGGCCTCAGCGGCGGCGGCTGGACGACGACGGTTGCGGCCGCCATCGACCCGCGAATCACGGCCAGTTACCCCGTGGCCGGCAGTGTCCCCTTGGGCGCGCGTTGGACCAGCCGTGACTTGCGCACCTCAGATTGGGAGCAGGTCGCGCCGGAACTGTACAGCATTGCGAACTACACCGACCTGTACCTGATGGGCGCGTATCAGCGGCGGCAGATTCAGGTACTGAACGCGCGCGACAACTGCTGCTTTTCCGATCCCCGTCACGAGATTTGGGAAGAGGCCGTTTCGACGGCCCTGGGTGACGCAGGGGAGTTTCGTGTGCTGTGGGACACAACGGCGACCTTTCATGCGATCACGCCCTGGGCCGTCGACCAGATTCTTGTCGACATGGCGCGCGACGCATAGCGTCTCTCAGAGCATTGCCGGCTGGCGCTCGCCTTAACACAAGGTCCAGCGTACAACCCACGGTGTCCAGTGCCAGGCACACTCATCCTCGGTAGTGTATCGAATTCGGTTGAAATAGCGGGGAGCGAGCGAAGAGCGAAAAAAGACGTGTTGTTCGGTAAACTGGTTTGTCTACCACAACAAAAACAGCCCCGGACAACACGTCATGCCCAAAAGCCTAACGTTGGTCGCGCAAGGAGTCAATTGGCGGAATGGCAATGCCGTTCTGGAGACGTTCCTAGACGAACTCAATGAAGGTTGCCGCCGGCTACTGGAACACAAGCTCAACCAACAGTTGGCCGCCGAAGCCAGCGCCTGGTTGGGCCGGGAGCTGCATCAGCGACGGGCCACGCTGGACAGGCGCGGCGGGCAAGCGCGCTGTCAGCGTTGCGGCTCGCCGCGGCGGCGCGACTTTTCGCGCAACGGCCACCGGCGTCGGCAACTGCAAACACTGCTGGGCGGGGTCGAGGTCTGGTATCCACGGGCGGTCTGTCGTTGCGGCGGCAGTGTGACCTTACCCCTGAAGCTGCTGCAACCGTATCAACGCTTCTGGGACGACATCGACGGCCAAATCGCGCAGTGGGCCGAGTGGGGGATCAGCCTGCGGCAAATGCAAGCCAGTCTGAGCGACACGCTCGCCAGCGCAGTCGGCATACGGCGGCTGAATACCTGTGTTCAAAACCTGCGTCAAGCGACGCGGACGCCGCTGCGGAGTGTCGCGCCGATCTTGCTGCTCGATGCGATCTGGGTGACGGTGCTGCGTCCGACCGGTGAACGACGGCGCGACCGACGCGGCCGACGCGGCCGGTTACGACCGGTCAAGCGCAAGCACAAAGTCCCGCTGCTGGTCGCCCTCGGCGTCTGGCCGAGCGGCCAGTGGGAGGTGTTGGACTGGTTGATCGGCGAGCAGGAGGATTATGCCAGTTGGGAAGCGCTGCTGTTACGCCTGGAAGCACGCGGCGTCTACCGGCAGCGCGGCCTGCAACTGATCGTCCATGACGGCAACAGCGGCTTACGCGCCGCGCTCAAGCAGATCTATCCGCAGGTGCCACAGCAACGCTGTCTGTTTCACAAACTGCGCAACCTCTGGCAGGCGATCACGCTGCCCGAACCGATGGACAAAACCCAGGCGCGCCAGTACAAACGCGCCCTGCTCACCGCCGTGCGCGCCATCTTCTATGCGGCCGACCAGGCCGAAGCCGAGCGGCTGCGCGACCTGTTTTGTTGCCAGTGGGCGACCACCCAACCGACACTCGTGGCGACCTTGTGTCGCGACTGGGATGAGACCGTGGCCTTTTTCACCGTCCATGCCCGCTTTCCCGACTGGCCGTTGGCGCGCTTACGCACCACCAGCCTGCTCGAACGCGTCAATCGGCTGCTGCGCCGGCTCTTTCGGGCCGCTGGCGCCTTTCACTCCAACGCCGGACTCTGCGCCGCCGCGGCCCGCATTCTCCTGCCCCACCGCGCTGCTTGAGTTTCAACCGAAAAGGATACACTACCCTCATCCTCGCCTAAGTTGACACAGGTCCGTTTGTCGGCTAGACTTTGAGCGTATCCATCTCTATGAAATCGAACCGTCGAGGATTTTCCTGACGATGAAACGTTATACACTGTGTTGTTGCTGTCTGAACGAGGGGCGTTAACCACTTCAGACGGTAACAGCAATACCTGATATTTAGCCGAACAGGCCGACCGTAACTAAGAAGTGCGCGACACGTCCCAGGTGGAAACACTGGACACTGTGTCGCGCATTTTTGTTACGTGTCGGCCTGTTTTGTTCACACGAATGGACCAGCATGACGATTGCCTTCCCGCAAACGATCACTCCCGTTCACGGCCTTCGCATCGAAGACCTGATCGGCAATACGCCGCTGCTGCGCCTGGGACGCGTGACCGCCCACCTGCCGGAGAGCGTTGCCGTGTACGCCAAGGCCGAATGGACTAACCCCGGCGGCAGCGTGAAGGACCGCGCGGCCTTCAACATCATTCGCCAGGGCGAGCTGGACGGCAAGCTGCGCCCCGGCGTGACGATTTTGGACAGCACCAGCGGCAACACCGGCATCGCCTACGCCATGATCGGCGCGGCGCGCGGCTACAAGGTCAAGCTGTTCCTGCCCGGCAACGCCAGCCCGGAGCGCATCGCTATTCTGCGCGCGTATGGCGCCGAACTGGTGCTGACCGACCCACTGGAAGGCTCGGACGGCGCGATTCGGGCGGTGCGGGCGCTGGTGGCCGAAGACCCGGCGCGCTACTTCTACGCCGACCAGTACAACAACCCGGCCAACTGGCAGGCCCACTACAACACGACCGGCGTCGAAATCTGGCAGCAGACGGCGGGCGAAGTGACGCACTTCGTCGCCGGGCTGGGCACCAGCGGCACGCTGATGGGCACCGGCCGCCGCCTGCGCGACTTCAACCCCGACGTGCAGATCGTCGGGCTCCAGCCGGACTCGCCGTTCCACGGCCTGGAAGGTCTGAAGCACATGCCGACGGCCATCAAGCCCGGCATTTACGACGAGGACTTCGCCGACGAAAGCCTGGGCGTCAGCACCGAAGCGACCTACGTTATGGCGCGGCGGCTAGCGCGCGAAGAGGGCTACCTCGTCGGCATCAGCGCGGCGGCGGGCACGGTGGGCGCGCTGATGCTGGCCGAGCGACTGGCGGCGCGCGGCGAGCCGGGCGTCATCGTCACCCTCTTCCCCGACAACGCCTACAAGTACCTGAGCGAGAAGTTCTGGCGGGAGTAGGCGCTGCAAAACCGAGCCAATTCAGCAAGAAGCCCGCATATATGTGGGCTTTTCGTTACATCAGAACGAACTGGCTGACAACTTAGCACTATGTCGCTGTACAATCAACAAAGCACATGTCATCAGACGAGGATCGCCGCCCATGACCGACAACCTGATTTTCTACTCGCTGACCGAGGGGCAGTCGAAGGCGACGCCGGAAGCGATTGAGTACATTCAGGAACAGGACCTCGCCAAGGGCGTTGTCGAGATTGTCCGCAAAATGTACCGGCTGATGCCGGGTCTGGCCGATGTGCAGTTGGCCTACTACCTGGACCCCACCTGCGAATGCGACCCGGAACTGCACCTGCTGGCCGTCTTTAACGACGAGCTGGACGAGGACGACATCGACGACGCGCTCGACACGTTTGATGATGCGTGGTGGGGCGACAACGCCGACCGCTGGGACTACCGCATCGAAATCCACGTCACCCAGGCAGACTGACAGCGGCGTCAAATGCTTTCTGGATACGGTGCTGCGGCGGCCCTACGGACCCGCCGCTTTTTATGCCAGCGGCGCGCGGCCCGGCTCTTCCCACGCCATTTGAAACTCGATGCCGATGTGGTCGCTGAGGTGGTCCTTGCGGCCGTTGGAGAGCAGCATCGGCTCCTGAAAGCGCCGCCGGCTGTGGTAGCGGCAGTCCGGCAGCGGCGGCGACCGAAACAACACGTAGTCGATGGCGGCGAAGTAGCGGTCGGGAATGCCGGTGCGCTTGCGCAGGGTCGGCTCGACGCTGTCCGCCAGCGGGTCGGTCAGGCGGCTTTCGCGCAGGAACGACTCGTAGAGCCAGGTGCCGCGCGGCACGTTGAAATCCCCGGCGACGATCACCAGCGCGTCCCTCGACTGCGCCTCGACCATTTCGGCAAGCTGCATCAGTTGGCGGTGCTCGTGCTCGGCGTAGGCGTTGCCGCGCCCCCAGTAACCCATGTAGTTGGCCGTCAGGTGGGTGTTGATGACCACAATCGACTGGCCGCGCAGCCGGTAGCGCGTGACGAGCAGGCCCTTGTGTAAAATCCAGTCGGCGATGGCCGGCGTGTACCACAACCCGCGTTCGCGATAGAGCGTGAAGGTGCTCGCCAGCAGCGGCGCGCGCGACAGCGTCAGCAGCCCGCCCTTGGGCGCGTGGACGAACGGCTCGAAGGCGGCATAATCGTAGGTCGCCGTCGCCTGCATCAGCAGCTTGCGGTAGGCGTTGGCCTGGACTTCCTGAAGGCAGACCACCGTCAGGTCTTCGCTATCCACCTGGCGGGCCAGCGTCCGCAGCCGCGCCGACGTGCCCGGCGCCGGGACGCCGTAAACGTTGAAGGTGAGCAGAGAAAAAGCCGGCATAATCCTCCCAATCGACAATAATTGTGCGTGTAATTATAATGCAGCGATGGACGGATAGATACCGAAGGCAATCTGTTGAGGAATCGTGACCTGTTCCGCTACGGCCTATGGGCTGTGCTGGCCGCCACGGCCGACGCCAACCGCCGCCACTACCACATGGCGACCACCTGGCTGCCGCACCTGCTGACGAACACGCTCTCGCTGCTGCTGCCGGACGCGCTGCGGCGGCTGTTTGGCCGGCGCAGGCCGCGTAACGCCGTCGAAGCGGTCATGTTCCGCATGGCGCGCGACAACGAGGACTACGTGCTCTACGTCGCGCCGCTGGCAGCCGGATACATCCTGTCGCACCCGCGCTTCAACATCTACAAGGGCGACTGGGCCGAGCTGCGCCTGATGGGCTTCGGGCTGGATTCGATCCCGCACTCGGCGACGGCGATGGCGCTGTCGGCGCTGGTGCAGGATTCGCTGAGCGTGGTGGCCGACGTCGACGACGAGGGCACGCTCCTCAGCCGCGCGCTGGATACGGCGGCGCGGCATTCGGCGCTGGTGTCGCTGGGCGTGCTCGGCGCGCTGACGTTCATCTGGGAGTATGGCGAGTACCGCATCCACAAAGCCGAGATGGCGGAACGCGGCAGCGCCGAGCTCATCAACATGCAGTGGAGCGCCGCCGACACGCGCAAGGATATCCTCTCCAACCTGTTGGGCTGGCTGCTGGCGGCGCTGACGCGACGCTAAGCGAATAAGCCCGCCAATCAAAAGCCGCGCGGGGATGACAACGCATCCCGGCGCGGCTTTTGTTTACTGATGAAACAGGGCGGAACCTACGGAGCGTAGACATCCAGCCAGCCCGACGCCACTTGCGGCTGCGGGGTCAGGATCCAGACGTAATAGACGCCCATGCCCATGTTGTCGAAGCTGTAGGTTGGCTCCTCAAAAAAGTCGCTGCTGCACCACCATTGGTTGGGCATCATTTCCCAGATCAAAAAGGCGGTCGTATCGTCCAGTTCATCCGCATAAAAGGTCATCTCGACCGGACCTGAGTCCGACGGCCAGACGATGCCAAGCGAGGCGACCGAATTGGTATAGCCGGCCACGCAGTCGCCGCCAACGTCGATGTACTTGTCGCCACCGGCGACCGTGAAGCCCTCAAAGAAGAAGGGCGAGGCGACCGTGGAGAGCAGCTCCATGCCGAGCTGCGGCCGCACGTCGGCAAAAAGCTGCAGCGGTGAGCCAACAGCCAAGGCGGCTTCCTCGGTCTGGACGGGAGCGCCCGGCGGCGGTTTGGTGGGCCGGCCATCCTGCGCGTAAGTGGCGACCGGCAACAAAAGCGCGAGCATCGATAAGACGACCAGATATGATCTCATGTGCGACTCCGTCGACTCGACAAAACGATACGGCCGGCAGCGCGGGCCGGTCCATTATTAGTATATGCACTATTTTATGGAATCGAACGATTTATGGGTTGAGCAGCGGAATGACGCGCCAGAGCAGATAGAGGTCCAGCGGCGCGAGCAGCGCCACGACCGCCGGCGTCAGCCACCACCAGCGGGTGGCGCGGGGCTCGCCCAGCAGGACCAGCCGCCCGGTGTCCAGCCCCAGCGCGACCAGCACGGCAAACGGAATCAGGCCGGGGTACAGGTAGCGACCCTGGAACTGGACAAATTCGGTGTTGTAGTAGACGAACTGGGCAAACGTTACCACCAGCGCCAGCAGCAGCAGCGCCCAGGCCACGCGTAACGCCGGGTCGGCGAGCGCGCCACGCAGGCGGCGTAACCCCAACAGCAGGCCAAGCACAGCCACCCCCAGAAAGACCGTCAGCGCGGCGTACATCCAGGTTTGAAGCGGGTAGGCCATCCAGCCGAACTGGCCCCAGAAGCTGTTATACGTGTAATAGAGAGCCGCCCGCAGGTAAGCGCCCCAGCCCTCGGCGGCGATCATCTCGGCGGTGCGCGGCTGGCCGACGACGACCGCGTTATGTGCGCCCAGCCCGAACAGGTCGGGCCAGCCGTAGACGCCGACATTGCGCGCCCACCACAGACCCGCCAGCAGCAGCGCCGGCAGCGCGAACAGCGCCAGCGCGCGGACGAGCGCGGACAGACCGGCGTTGTCGCGGCGGCGCACGAGCCACCAGCGCAGCGTTATACCCAACGGCACGAGGCCGATCAGAAAGATCGTGTTCATTTTCGTCAGCAGGCCGGCACCCACCAGCAAACCGAGCAGCCAGACCGGCACGCCGCGCCCCTGAACGTACAGGATGAGCAGCCAGAGCGTCAGCCCGACGATCAATTCGGCCAGGCTGTCGTTGTTGACCGACGCCAGAATAGCCAGATGCTGCGGCAGGAAAGCGACGAAGGCAGCAGCAGCCAGCGCCACCCCGCGCCGACCCGGCAGCAGCGCGCCGCCAACGCCGTAGGCGCAGACGACGACGCCCGCGCCGAACAGCACCGACACCAGCCGGAGCGCGGTCAGCGAGCCGCCGCTGACGCTGTAGACCGGCGCGGCCAGCAGGTAGTACAGCGGCGGCTGGTGGTCCTCGTATTCGAGCGTGTCGATGGCGTCGAGCAGTTCCGGCGCGAACTGCTGCCCGCGCAGCGTCTCCAGATACGCCTGGTCCCAGTCGCCCGGCTCGATGACCGGGCAGCAGCCGTTTTCGGCCACCTGAGCGACGTAGTTGTAGTGCGCCGGCTCGTCGGGGGCCTGCCAAACGGGCGTCCGCAGCACAAAGCCGACGGCCAGCAGACCGTAAACGCCCAGCAGGACCAGCAGCAGCCAGCGCTCGACGCGGGAATGGTTGTCAGGCGATAGGGTGTTCACGGGTGGTCAGACTCCCGGTGATAGGGAAGACACATTTTATTTCTGTCCTTACTCGGCAAACGAGTCTTGTAACGCTGCCCGCCGGATGATAAATCATCCGGCTACGTATAGGTGAAAGCCGTCTAAAGACGGCTCAGAAGGGAAGCGATCACTCCCAACACGGCTTTCTGAGCGCCCTGATGCGTTTTGACCAGCAGGAGCAGGGATGGCGCTTCGCGCCCGGACACGCTATCCCTAATGAGGTTTGACAAACAAGAGCGGAAACGGCGCTTCGCGCCCGGACACGCTGTAGCGTGTCCCTACACACCCGTTTCGTAGGGACGCGCTACAGCGCGTCCGCTCGACCAATTACCGATTTTGTTCGTCAAAACTCATTAGGGAGGCTTCGCACTAGCGTGTCCCTACACACCCGTTTCGTAGGGACACGCTATTGACGGTTGAACAATTAATCCGATAACGCTTCAAGCGTACGCATCGGGTCAACTGTCTGAGCGGGCTTTAGCCTGCTTTCACCTATACGTAGCCGGATGATTTATCATCCGGCGAGCGACGCGATACGGCTTCCCCATACCATAAGCGGTACTTCACCATAAGCTTTCCAAGCGTTTTCGGTTGGCTTACCCGTGCGTCGACAGGTACGCCCCGCCGTCGACGCGCAGGACGACGCCGGTCAGGAAGCTCTCGCCGCACAGGTAGACGACCGCGCGGGCCACGTCCTCGGCGCTGCCGACCGTCTTCAGCGGCACGTTTTGCCCGCTCTGCTGCCAGCGCTCGGCGCTGTAGAAGTCCGGCTTCAGCACCGCGCCGGGAATAATGGTGTTGACGCGGATGTCCGGCCCCAGCGACGCCGCGCTGACCTGCGACAACGCCAGCAGCCCGGCCTTGCTGATGCCGTGGTGCGCGTAATCCGGCCACGGCTCCAGCGCGCCCTTGTCGCCAATGTTGACGATGCAGCCGCCGGGCGGGTCGTTGGCGCGCATCAGCGGGACGGCCTGCTGGGTACACAGGAACGGCGCGGTCAGGTTGGCGGCCAGCGTCTCGTTCCACTCCTCCAGCGTCACCTCCAGTAGCTGGCGCTTCTGGAAGTTGGAAGCGCTGTTCACCAGCACGTCGAGGCGGCCGAAGTGGTCGCGCACGGCGGCAAACGTGGCGTCGACGCCTTCACGGGTGGTCAGGTCCGCCTGGACAGCGTAAGCCTCGACCCCTTCGGACTTGATGTCGCGCAGCGTCCCCCGAACCACGTCGTCGGCGCTGCGGAAGGAGTGGACCAGGATATGAACGCCGTGGCGCGCCAGCTCCAGCGCAATCGCTTTGCCGACGCGATGCGCCGAGCCGGTGACGAGCGCCACCTTGTCCGTCAGGTCGATCTTCATGAGCGGCAACTCCTCCGGGCTTCAACGTGTGCGGACCTGTCCTGCGCGTCCAAATCTAACGCACGGAAGCGCAAAACAAAAAGGGCGGCCCGTGCTGGCCGCCCCATCGCGTTAACGAGTCGCCGTGTTACTGGTATTCGGTGACCGGGATCGCCAGCAGGTAAACCAGGCCCAGCAAGGCGATGAAGAACGGAATCAGCAGCGTCGCCCAGAACAGGCGGCTGTCCCAGATCAGGTGCATGTAGTACAGCACGACGTGGATCGCCTTGACGAACGCAATCGTCAGCAGCAGCAAAATCGGCAGCCAGGTCATCGTCGGGAACAGCTCGGCCAGCAGCACTTCGACCGCCGTGAAGATAGCGAGCGAGATGAAGACCACGTCGTAAATCGGCAGCGGAACCGTGAACCTGCCAAAGACGTCGGTCGTGTTGCCGATGACGTGCGGCAGGACGTCGGCCGGGGTGTGCGGCGTCGTCTGGCGGTCGAACTCGGCGGCGGCGTCTTCAATCGCCTCAATCGGCTTGTCGAGCTGGCTTTCGATTTCGCGGCGGGTGCTCACCTCTTCGGCGCTCTCGCCCTCGCGCAGCTCGCGCGCGCCTTCCGGCATCTCGCGCGGCGGCACCGTTTCGGCGCGAATCTCGCGAATCGTCTTCGCCTGCATCTCTTTGATGGGCTCAGGCGGGTTTTCCGGATTAATCGGCTCCGGCTGGGCGTCTTCGGGTACGTTTTTCTCTTCGTCAGTCATCGTTCATCCTAGAGAAACTCGGGCCAGGGCGACTCAGGCGCAACGCCGGCTCAGATCAGGTAAATGATCGTGAACAGGAAAATCCAGACCACGTCGACGAAATGCCAGTACAGGCCGAAAATCTCGACGCCCATATAGTTCGTCGCCGTATAGCGGCCGCGCATGGCGTTGCGCATGACGAACAGCCCCCACAGCACGCCGATGATGACGTGGAAGCCGTGGAAAGCCGTCAGCGCGTAAAAGCGCGCGCCAAACTCGAACAGCGCCGGGTTGCCATCGGGCGAGGTATAGATGGTGATGCCCTCGTGGGCCAGCTCCAGGTATTCGACGCCCTGAAGGGCGACAAACACGACGCCGAGCACGACCATCAGGCCAAACCACTTGATGAGCCCGTCGCGGTTGCCGCGCTGAATCGAGAGCAGGCCGCGCACCATCGCCCAACTGCTGGTGAGCAGAATGAACGTGTTCAGGCCGACCAGCGGAATGCTGAGCGCTTCCTGCGCCTCCTGCACCGCCTCCGGCATGTTCACGCGGAAGACGACGTAGGCGGCGATGAGCACCATGAACAGCACCACTTCGGACGCCAGGTACAACCACATGGCGAACTTCAGGTTGTCCATCTGCTTGGCTTCGGCCTGAGACGGCGTGGTCGCCTGCGGGTAGTCGATATGCGCGCTCATGGGCGGTTCCTCCGATCGTTCTTGCGAACGCCTTCATACGGTTTACTGCGGCTGCGCAGCACCCCCGCCAGCCAGCCGGCGACGGTCGCCAGGACCTGAACCACCA
>Ga0351971_1100_pt1 | contig 17356 bp, 15 predicted proteins | sample BONcelFGM3001F11_FD_206746 | JGI IMG/M metagenome (GOLD analysis project Ga0351971, IMG submission 206746) | Enriched cells from coal bed in the Powder River Basin, Montana, United States - BONCAT cells FGM rep2 HSBNCT.FGM.300.1.F11 ...
GAAGTGCAAAGAATTGGTGTTGGACAGCAGAAACAGGGGGAAGCTGGAAGCCAGGTGGTGCACCAGCTCCGCCATGCCCTCCATGGGGTCGAAGAGATCGCACCAGAGGTCGCGGAATCGGGAGTAGGGCAGGGTCACCCCGAAATGGGCCGTGACCCGTTGATAAAACTCCCGGGAGGTGATGCGGCCGGTATCGTAGCCCGGCTCCAGGCTGGATTCGAACACCTGGGCATAGACCTCCTGGGGGCTTACATGCGTCAGTGAGGCCAGGCGCCGGCAAAAGCGGAAGTGATCCACCCGGATCAGGACGTTGCCCAGGTCAAAGGTGATGGTGGTGATGGGGCGGGGAGCAGGTGATGTCATGAGCCTTAACATTCCCAACGGTTTTATCTTCTCATCCAGCCGTTACATTTTACCTGCTCCGGCCCTGGTGGCAAGCCCCGGGGGCGCGATAGTTATGATATAGTCACGGCAGAGACAGGAGGACGGACTGCTGCCCTGAAAACCCTGGCTGGGCAAGGCGGGGCGCACCGGGGGAGGTTTGAAGCCCCGGGTTTCCCTGAATGGCTTGCATAGCCAAATTCGCCACACGGAGGTGTCGGATGGCGCGTAATAAGAGCTGGACGTGGACCGTGATCATCAGCTTGTTAGTGGGGGTCGCGGCCGCCAGCATTTTTTGGCTATACAGCCCGTATGGCCATGACCGGCTGGCGCAACCGGCGGCAGAAGACGTGAAGACCCAACCGCTCCCCGGCGAGGGGCAAGGCGGGCCGGTGAATCTCAAGAAATTGGCCTCCCAGGCCATGGGCGCCCGGTATCAGATGGTGGCCGACGGCAAGAATGTTTTCCTGGTGGACCTTGCAAACGGGCGGGTGTGGCGCTATTTCCACCACACCAAAGAGGGCGGTTTCAGCATGGAAGATGAAGGTTTCCTGCCCATTGGCCTGTATTTCGCCGGCAAAAAGCATTATACCGCCTCGGAGATCGAGGCGCCTCCCGGCGCCCCGGGAGATTCCTCTCAAACCCCGCCGGCGGGGAAGCAGCCGCAATGAACCGGGTGTGGCGGCAGGACCTGGCCTGGGCCGGGTTGATCCTGGGGGCGGCAGTGTTCATCGGGCTGGTCCAGCAGTGGCCCCTGGCGCGCCAGGCCTGGCAGGGCGAACTATCCCCGCTCCTGGCGCAGGTGCGGGATCAGCGCCGGGCCGAACAGTTCCAGGGAGTGAAAACCGTCAATCTGGCCCAGGCTTATGCCCTGTTTCAGCAAGGCTCCCTGTTTGTTGACGCCCGGCCGGCGGACGAGTTTACCGAGTTGCACGTCCCCAAGTCACTCAATATCACCCCGGACATGGTGGAGGCCGGCTTGACCGAGAAAGCCAAGGGGCTCGCCAGAGACCGGGAGATCGTAGTGTACTGCGGCCAGGTTAGCTGCGATCTGGCCTTGAAGGTGGCGGAAAAACTCCAGTCCCTGGGATTTACCCGGGTGACGGCCTTTATGGGAGGATTCCGGGCCTGGGATGAGGCCGGCTACCCGGCGGACACGGGGAAATAAAGGGGGAAAAGGGAAAAAGGGGAAAAGGCGAAAAGGGGGGCAGTTTAAGTGGTTTGAGCATACCCTTTTGCCTCAAATGTTTAGGCTGCATCCCGGGAAAATTTGCTTTCTTTTACCTTTTCCCCTCATGCCCTTTTCCCCTTTTCCCCCTGTCTTTTTGGGAGTGAGACTTGCGGATAAGCAGTAGCCTTATTGGGCTCCGGGCCCTGGAAGTGGTCTTGGGCGGGCTCTTTTTTTATGCCGGGCTGCAAAAAGTTCTGCACTTCCATGAATTTGCCGAAGCCGTGCTGGCTTACCGGTTGCTCCCGGAGAGCCTGGTGGGCCTGGCGGTGGCGGGGCTGCCGTGGCTGGAGATCGCCGCGGGCCTCGGCCTGGTGGCGGGGCTCAAGCGGCGGAGTTGCCTCCTCCTCCTGACCGGACTGGTGGCGGTCTTCCTGGTCGTCATCTTCGTCACCATGGCCCGGGGGCTCTCCATCGACTGCGGCTGCGGCTTGTTTTTTCAGCGCCAGGTAGGGTGGGCCGCGGTGCTGGAGGATGCGGTTTTAATAATCTGGGCCGCGGGGCTGTATCGGTGGGAGTTGTTAAGGTATGAAAAATGTGGGCCGGAATCAATTGTCCAAGCCGCGCCTTGAGCATAAGCTGGTGCGTGAGAAGCACCCTACGAAAAACTGGTGCGTGAAACGCACGAAATCCTAAATCCTAAAACCTAAAACCTGAAACCGAGAACCTATCTTTTCAAATGGCCAGATTTTTCAATTTTTACGATCCGCTGGAAAAACGTTACGTTTTTAACAGCTTCCTCGTGGTGGTGGGGCTGGTGGAGCTCCTGATCCTGGTCTTCACCCTCATCTGGCAGCTGGATGAGGGCATCTTTACGGAGACCCCACGGGTCATCCCGTTCCCCTGGAGCCCATACCTGCTGGCCGCCTTTGTCGCTCCCATCGCCCTGTTGTTCCTCTTTGGAGTCATTATCCAGGGGTTCGAATTTTTGGGTCAGGAGGCCCCGGAGGGCCGAGCCGGGGGCAAAGGGTTTGGCGCCCGGTGGTGGCGGGTGCGCTACCTTTTAGGACTCCTGGCCTTCATGATTGTCCTGGGGTTGGCCCTGCAGGGAAAGAACGCCCTGCCGCTAGTGGCGGCGGCCATCAAATTTATCGGCTTGGGGGGCGCCTATGGTCTCATCGTATTGCTGGCGCTGGCGCTGCTGTATCTGTGGGTGCGCCTCTGGCTGCGTTACCGGCTCCAGAAGCAGGCCATGGAGTATCAATATTTGCTGACCCTGGCGGAGCGCCACGGGGTTGTCGTGGTGGACCCAAAACTGCATCCGGAGCTGGCAGCCGAGCTTCACGATAAAATAAATATTTCCGCTACAGCGGTTAATTTATTGCCTGGCGTCGATTTTCCGGAAGAATCAGACCCCAATAAATCGGACTTGTGAAATTTTTCCTTTACAGCCGGTGCCATTTTGGGGTATGAATTGACATTCAGCTATAAGATTGCTCACGGAACCATTTATTAGGTAGGGGAGGTGATGCAAGTTTAACTCGGCAGTTTTGGTTAAAGACCTTAAACCTTAAGGAAATCATTACTTTATAGGAGGAAAGGGGACAGTATGGATATTATGACATTTGCGTTGATCTGTGGCGCGGTGGGCGTGGCTTACGGCCTGTTCACCACCACCTGGGTCCTGAAACAGGACGCCGGCAACCCCCGCATGCAGGAAATCTCTGCGGCGGTACGGGAAGGCGCCAATGCCTTCTTGAACCGGCAGTACAAGACCGTAGCCATGGTAGGCGCGGTCGTCTTCGTGCTGCTGTTCGCTCTGGGCAAATACACCGCCATCGGCTTCGTCATCGGCGCGGTGGGTTCGGCCCTGGCCGGCTACGTCGGCATGTACGTGTCGGTGCGGGCGAATGTGCGCACCGCCCAGGCAGCCTTCACCAGCATGGCCCACGCCCTGAAAGTATCCTTCCGGGGCGGTTCGGTCACTGGCATGCTGGTAGTAGGTCTGGCCCTGATTTCCGTGGCCAGCTACTACAAATTCTTGATGTCGGCGGCTCCCCAGGAAGCCATGCACGCCCTGATCGGTCTGGGCTTCGGCTGCTCCCTGGTATCCGTGTTTGCCCGGTTGGGCGGCGGCATCTACACCAAGGCTGCTGACGTCGGCGCCGACCTGGTGGGGAAAGTGGAAGCCGGCATCCCCGAAGACGACCCCCGGAACCCCGCGGTTATCGCCGACCAAGTGGGCGACAACGTGGGTGACTGCGCCGGTATGGCCGCTGACCTTTATGAAACCTATGTCGTGACCGTGGTGGCCGCCATGCTGTTGGCCTTCACTGTGTACGGTCCCGGCTCCAACGCCATCGTCTTCCCGATGGTCATCGGCGGCGTGTCCATCATCGCCTCGGTCATCGGCACCTACTTTGTGCGGTTAGGGAAAGGCGGCTATGTCATGGGCGCCCTGTATAAGGGTCTCATCGTTTCCGGGGTCCTGGCCATCGTCGCTTTCTGGCCCCTGGCCAACAAGTTCATGGGCGGTGTGGCTGCCAAGGCCGCCAAAGGCGCCGTGGGCTTTTCGATTCCGCCCATGAACGTCTTCCTGCTGGCGGTCATCGGCGTGGCCCTCACCGGCCTGATCGTGGCCATCACCGAATACTTCACCTCCAAGAGCTTTAACCCGGTGAAGTCCATTGCCAAGGCCTCCACCACCGGCCACGGCACCAACGTCATCCAGGGCCTGGCCATGTCCATGAAGTCCACCGCGGCGCCGGTTATCGTCATCGTCGCGGCCATCCTGGCGGCCTTCCATCTGGGCGGCGGTCTGGCTAACCCCGGCACCGGCCTCTATGCCATTGCGCTGACCGCGGTGGCCATGCTCTCCATGACCGGCATCGTGGTGGCCATTGACTCTTACGGTCCCATCACCGACAACGCCGGCGGCATCGCCGAGATGTCGGAACTGCCGCAAGAGATTCGGGACATCACCGATCCTCTGGATGCGGTGGGCAACACCACCAAGGCCGTCACCAAGGGTTACGCCATCGGCTCCGCCGGTCTGGCCGCCCTGGTGCTCTTCGCCGAGTACTCCCGCTCCTTCCCCGGGGTCATGACCTTTGACCTGGCCGACCCCCGCGTCATCGCCGGCCTGTTCATCGGCGGGCTGCTGCCCTACTTCTTTGCCGCTCTGTGCATGGAGGCCGTAGGTAAGGCCGCCGGCGGCGTGGTTGAGGAAGTGCGGCGCCAGTTCCGGGAAATCCCCGGCATCATGGAAGGCACCGCCAAACCCGAATACGGCACCTGCGTTGACATCGTCACCAAAAGCGCCCTGCGTCAGATGATGTTCCCGGCCCTGATCCCGGTCTGCGCTCCCCTGATCGTGGGCTTTATGCCGGGTCTCGGTCCCGTAGCCCTGGGCGGCATGTTGATCGGCTCCATCGTCACCGGCCTGTTCCTGGCCATTGCCATGACCTCCGGCGGCGGCGCCTGGGATAATGCCAAGAAGGCCATCGAAGACGGCCTCTACGGCGGCAAGGGCAGCGATGCCCACAAAGCTGCGGTTACCGGCGACACCGTCGGCGATCCTTACAAAGACACTGCTGGCCCGGCCATCAACCCGATGATCAAGGTCGTCAACATCGTGGCCCTGCTGATCGTGCCCCTGCTCTTGAAGTACGGCGGGAAGTAAAACCTTGCCGGGTGCGCCTGGCGCACCCGCATGGCTCCACGAAGCCGGTCCCGTTTGGGGCCGGCTTTTTTTATGGTTGAATCGAATCAGCCACCGCCGGAAATTTGTGGTAATATACCCAAATAGTTAGGCAGGGGGAATTTCCCCTGGTTCCCAAGTTGCACTTGGGAACCCCTGGTGGCGCCCAAGCTGAGCCTGGGAACGAGTCAAGAAACTTTTGGCAACGAGTATAGGCAGGAGAAAAAAGCGTATGGACCTTACCGAATTGTTGCGGGAAAAGCGGCAAGAAATCTTAGAAATCGCCGCCAAACATGGGGCGTATAATGTCCGCATCTTCGGCTCGGTGGCCCGGGGGGAGGCGGATGAGCACAGTGATGTGGATATCCTGGTGGACGCAGGACCCCACCGCAGCCCATTTTTTCCTGGCGGGTTGGTCATGGACCTTCAGAAAATTGTTGGACGTCGGGTTGATGTGGTGACGACAAAGGGGTTGAGGTCACGGATTCGGGAGAGAGTCCTCAATGAGGCGGTGCCGCTGTGAGAGATGACCGAGAATGGTTGCAGGACATTCATGACGCCATAAGCCGCATTGAAAGATACGGGGTAAAGGGATGGGAAATCTTTTCCCAAGATGAATTAATCCAAACCTGGGTCTCCTACCACCTTCAGATTATCGGGGAGGCGGCCCGTAACCTTTCCGCCAAGGTAACCGAGAAATACCCCGAGGTTCCCTGGGGAGAAATAATCGGTTTGCGCAATGTCCTGGTGCATCATTACTTTGATATTGATGTGGAGGTAACTTGGGACATTGTCCGAAATGATCTCCCTCCCTTGAAGAAACAGGTGGAAGCTATCCTGAGCGACCTTGGAGGAATATAAATGGACGCCTGGAAAAACCAGCTTTTCTTCGGGGACAATTTGGAGATTCTGCGGAGCGGCCGCATTCCCGTGGGGAGCGTCGACCTGATTTACCTCGACCCGCCGTTTAACTCCAACGCCACCTACAATATTCTGTTCGCCGAAAAAGGCGGGGAGAAGTCCGCGGCCCAGATCACCGCCTTCGAAGACACCTGGCAGTGGGGTCCCGAGGCCGCGGCGGACTTTGACGACGTGGTGCGAGGTGACCGCGCCAAGCTGGCAGCCCTTCTTAGGGCGATGAGGGAATTTTTAGGCCAGAACGCCATGATGGCCTACCTGGCCAGGATGGCGGTGCGCCTGGTAGAGTTGCACCGGGTGTTGAAACCCACGGGTTCTTTGTACTTGCATTGCGATCCGACCGCGAGTCATTATTTGAAATTGCTTTTGGATTCGATTTTTGATTTTAAAAACTTCCGTAATGAAATAATTTGGGCTTACAAAGGTGGCGGCTCACCTAGAAAAGATTTTCCAAGAAGACATGATGTCATTCTTAGATATTCAAATAGTAATCATTACAATTTTTACCCAGATACAATCAGAATTCCTTATCAGGCAGAAGGAATTAATAGAACTGATGACTCTATGTGGGGTAGGCATAAAGGTACAAGTAAAATTTATAAACCTCATCCTCTGGGAAAAGTGCCTGAGGATTGGTGGCCGATTAGTATATTAAATGCTAACGACCCAGAGAGACTCGGCTATCCTACCCAGAAACCTGAGGCTTTATTAGAAAGGATTATCAACGCCTCCAGCAATGAAGGCGATATCGTCCTGGACCCCTTCTGCGGTTGCGGCACCACCGTAACGGTGGCCGAACACCTGAAGCGCCGTTGGATCGGCATCGACATCACCTACCTGGCCATTAATCTCATCAAGAGGCGTCTGCACGATACCTTCTCCTCGGAGGAACTGGCCCCGTTCGAGGTCATCGGCGTGCCGGCAGATGCCACCTCCGCCGCAGCCTTGGCAGAGGAGAACCGCCATCAGTTCGAATGGTGGGCCTTGGATATGGTCGAAGCGACTCCGGCCCAAGACAAGAAGAAAGGGGCGGATCGAGGGGTGGACGGGATCCTCTATTTTCAGGAAAAAGACGACGGACCGTATCACAAGATCATCGTGCAGGTGAAGAGCGGCAAGGTCAATGCTGCCACGGTGCGGGAACTGGAAGGGACCCGCAAACAGGAAAAGGCGAAAATCGCCGCGCTGTTGACGCTCCAGCCGCCTACGCGACCCATGCGGGAAGCCGCGGCGGCCGCGGAGTTCTATAAACCTGAGATGTTTCCCGAGTTGCGCTTTCCCCACCTACAAATTCTCACCATCGCCGACCTGTTCGCCGGGAAGCAGTTGGAATATCCCCGTTGGGTGCCTCCCAAGACCTTCAAGAAGGCGGCCCGCCGCCGCAAAGGTCCCAGCGATCAAGAGAGGCAGGGAGAGTTGCTGTGATCTATCACCTTGAGTTCTTGTCCGCCAAATAAAAAAGCAGGGCCGTTGGCCCTGCTTTTTTTGCCTCAGTAATACGTTCGCTTATAAGCCCGGGAAGATCTTCACCGCGGTCATGGCCAGGTTGTAGAGGCAGCCCGGGAAGATGCCGATGGCCAGCACTCCGGCGGCCGTGAGGGCCACTACCGCGGTTTGGGCCGGGGAGAAGTCCACCGGACCCAGGTCGGCCTCCGCCGGCTTCATGTACATGAGCACGGTGATGCGGAGGTAGTAAAAGACCGATACCAGGGAGTTCATGACGCCGATGATGGCCAGCCAGATGTAGCCGGCCTGGATGGCGGCGGAGAAGATATAGAACTTGCCCACGAAGCCCGCGGTGGGGGGAATCCCCGCCAGGGCGAACATGAACAGGGCCATGCTTGCTGCCAGGACCGGGTGCTGGGCCCCCAGGCCGGAGTAGTCGTAGATGTTGAGGTAGCTGTCCTTTTTGCGCCCCACCAGGATCACCACCCCGAAGGCCCCCAGGTTCATCAGGGTGTAGGCCAGCAGGTAGTAGAGCAGGCTCATGGCGCCCAACTGGTTGGCGGCCACCATGGCCACCAGAAGATAGCCGGCGTGGGCGATGGAGGAATAGGCCAGCATGCGTTTGATGTTGGTCTGGGAGAGGGCCGCCACGTTCCCGATGGTCATGGTGGCCACGGCCAGGACCCACAGGACCATGGTCCAGTCCACCTTGATGGCCGGGAAGGCCAGGAAGAAGACCCGGGCGAAGGCGGCGAAGGCGGCGGCTTTGACGGCCACGGCCATGAAGGCGGTCACCGAGGTGGGGGCGCCTTCATAGACGTCCGGGGTCCACATGTGGAAGGGGGCCGCTGCCACCTTGAAGCCGAAGCCTACGATCATCAGCCCTACCCCCAAGAGCACCAGGGGAGCCATGGCCGGATCACTGCCCAGGCGCAGGGGCAGGTCGTCGAGGAACAAGGTGCCACCGGAGGCCCCATAGAGCATGGCCATGCCGAAGAGCAGAAAGGCGCTGGAGAACGACCCGAGAATGAGATATTTCAAGGCCGCCTCATTGGAGCGCAGGTCTTCCCGGAAGAGGCCCGCCAGGACGTAGACCGCGATGGACATGATTTCGAGGCCCAGGAAGATCATGATCAGATGCGCCCCCGCGGCCATGAGCATCATGCCCACGGTGGCGAAGAGGATCAGGGCGTAGTATTCGCCCATATTCTTGCCGTAATCTTCCAGGTACTGCCGGGAGATGAACACGGTCAGGGCCGCACCCAGGATGAAGATCAGGTAGAAGAAAAAGGCGAAGTTGTCCAGGTAGACCATGCGGGCAAAATCGGTGCCGGTGCTGCCCCAGAGGCCGATGGTCTGGAATGCCGCCACCGCCAGGCCCGCCAGGGCGACCCAGGAGAAGCAGATTTTCCGCCCTTTGGGGGAGAGGGCATCCAGCACCAGGATGAGGATGGCGGTCACCGTCAGCGTCAACCACGGCCCAATGCTGCTCAGATGGAAGCTGGGGATGATGAGGTTCATTGCGCCTCCCCCTTAAACACGTGGGATTGGGACACCTGCGTGGACTTGGCCTTTTCCATCATGGCCACGAAGTTCTCCGTCGATGCCTTGGTTTTGTCTAAAAAGGTGCTGGGATAGACCCCGATCCAGATGATGAAGAGGATCAGAGGCGCAAAGATGGCGATTTCCCGCCAGGACAGGTCCTTGAGGTCTTTATTTTTCTCGTTGGTCACCTGGCCGAAAACCACCCGTTGGAACATCCACAGCATGTAGCAGGCCGCGAAGATGACCCCGGTGGCGGCGATGACGGCATATATCTTGTTGGTTTGGAAGGCTCCCAGGAGGATGAGGAACTCACCCACGAAGCCGTTCAGCCCCGGCAGCCCGATGGAAGACAGGGTGACGATCATAAAGATAATGGCAAACACGGGCATGGGGGTGCACAGGCCACCGAACTCGGAGATCATCCGGGTATGGCGCCGCTCGTAGATCGTGCCGACAATCAAAAACAAGGCCCCGGTGGACAACCCGTGGTTAATCATCTGGATGATGCCCCCCTGGACCCCCGGCATGGTGAAGGTGAACAACCCCAGCATGACGAAGCCCAGGTGGCTTACGGAGGAAAAGGCGATGAGGCGCTTTAAGTCTTTTTGCACCATGGAGACCAGGGCGCCGTAAACGATGCCGATGACCGCCAGGATACTGAATAGCGGCACGAAGTAGTGGGCCGCCTCGGCAAAGAGCGGCATATTGAACCGCAGGAAGCCGTAAGTTCCCATCTTCAGGAGCACCGCCGCCAGGATGACCGAACCCACGGTGGGGGCCTCGGTGTGGGCGTCCGGCAACCAGGTGTGGAAGGGGAACATGGGCACCTTGATGGCGAAGGCCAGGCCGAAGGCCAGGAACATCCAGAACTGCATATTAAAGGGAATCGACGTCCCGTAAAGCTTCAGGAGGTCGAAGGTGTAAGTGCCGGTGGTCTTGCCGTAGTGGAAGTAGAGGACCAAAATGGCCACCAACATCAGCAAGGAGCCGAACATGGTGAACAGGAAGAACTTGATGGCCGCATAGACCCGGCGGGCCGGGTTGCCCCAAACCCCGATGAGCAGGTACATGGGGATAAGCATCACTTCCCAGAAGACGTAGAACAGGAAGAGGTCCAGGGAGACGAAGACGCCGATCATGCCGCTCATCAGGGCCAGGAGGCAGACCATGAATTCCTTGACCCGGACTTGGATGTCGTCCCAGGTAGCCAGGACGCACAGCGGGGTGAGGAAGGTGGTGAGCATGATAAGCAGCAGGGAAAAGCCGTCAATCCCCAAGTAGTAGCTGATACCGTAAGTCGGCATCCACTCCCGCCGCTCCACGAACTGCATGGCCGCGGTCTGGCTGTTGAAGTCGAACCACAGGGGCAGGGAAACCAGGAACTCCGCCACGGATATGATCAGGGTGGCGATCTTCAGAGCCTTGTGGCGCTTCCGGTCCAGGATCAGCAGGATCCCGATTCCGACGATGGGGAGGAAAATCAGAATGGAGAGGATGGGTAGTTGCATGTGCCCCCCCTAACGTCCGATGAGATAGCCGGTGACGAGCACCGCGCCGATGAGGATGGCCAGGGCGTAACTTTGGACAAACCCGGTCTCCAGTTTTCGGAGGTGACTGCTCAGCCAACCGACGGTAGTGGCGCTGCCGTTCACCGCGCCGTCAATAACAGTTTCATCTACGCCGTGCCACAGGAAGTCGGAGCCGTTTTTGATGGGCTCCACCACCGTGGCGTCATAGATTTCGTCCATGTAGTACTTGTTATAGACCAAGTCGTAAATGACCGGGATCTTCTCGGTGACCTTCTCCGGCAGTTCGGGCTTGGCGATATACATTTTGTAAGCCATGTAGATGCCCGCCGCGGCCACCGCCATGGAAAAGACCATCATGGTGATTTCGAACCAGGCCGGGGCGTGCACCTCGTGCACCAGGGGCGTAATGGACGGGGCCAGGAAGTCCTTGAATTTATTGGCGCCTTTGATGATGGGGAAGCCCACCAGACCGCCCACCACGGACAGCCCCGCCAGGGTTATCAGAGGTATGGTCATCAGGGGCGGAGACTCATGGGGATGCACATGATGATGGTCGAACTTTTCCTTGCCGTGGAAGGTCATGAACACCGCCCGGAACATATAGAAGGCGGTTATAAAGGCCGCCAGGGTGGCGATGCCCCAGAAGATCGTATGGCCGCTCACCAGGGAGTGGAACAGGATTTCGTCCTTGCTGAAGAAACCGGCGAAGGGGAAGATCCCGGCGATGGCCAGGGTAGCCAGGATAAAGGTCCAGTAGGTGATGGGCATGTACTTCTTCAAGCCGCCCATATGGCGCATGTCTTGTTGGCCGTGCATGCCGTGGATGACGGAGCCGGAACCCAGGAACAGGAGGGCTTTAAAGAAGGCGTGGGTCATCAGGTGGAAGATGCCGGAGGTAAAGGCCCCCACGCCACAGGCCAGGAACATATACCCCAACTGGCTGACGGTAGAGTAAGCCAGGACGCGCTTGATGTCGAATTGGGTAATACCGATAGTGGCGGCGTAGATGGCGGTGAGCGCCCCCACCCCGGCCACCGCGGTCATGGAAATGGGCGACAGCACAAACATGGTGCTGCATCGGGCCACCATGAAGACGCCGGCGGTGACCATGGTGGCCGCATGGATCAAGGCGGACACCGGGGTGGGGCCTTCCATGGCGTCGGGCAGCCAGGTGTACAGCGGTATCTGGGCCGATTTGCCGGTGGCCCCCAAGAACAGGCACAGGGTGATGGCGGTGAGGACGCCGGAGCCCATGGGGTACTTGGCGGCCAGGGGGAAGACTTCCGAGAAGTTCACCGACCCGAAGGTCCAGAAGATCAGGAAGACGCCCAGCAGGAAGCCGAAGTCGCCGATCCGGTTGACCACGAAGGCTTTTTTGCCCGCGTCGGACGCCGACTTCTTTTCATACCAGAACCCGATGAGCAGATAAGAACAGAGACCGACGCCTTCCCAGCCCACGAACATCAGGAGGAAGTTGTTGGCGCTCACCAGGATGAGCATGGCGAAGACGAAGAGGTTGAGGTATGCGAAATACCGGTAAAACCCCTCGTCATCGTGCATGTAGCCGATGGAGTAGATGTGGATGAGGGTGCTCACCCCGGAGACCACCAACAGCATGATCAGGGATAGGGGGTCGATGAGGAAGGCCACCGAGACCTTGAAGGGCCCCGAGGCGATCCAGGTGTACATCACCTTTTCCACCGCGTGGACCCCTTCCGGGAGTTTAAGGAATTCCAGGAAGATCGCCACGGTGACCAGGAAACTCAGGCCCACAGCTGCGGACCCGATGGTCCCCACCACTGACTTGGGCAGACTCTTACCCACCAGGCCGTTGATCAAAAAGCCGATGAGGGGAAAGAGGGGTATCAGCCAGACATAATCCATCATGGAGTTCGCCTCACCACTTGAGGATATTGAGGTTGTCTACGTAAACATCGCCCCGGTTGCGGAAGATGGCCACGATCAGGGCCAGTCCCACCGCCACTTCGGCCGCGGCCACGGTCAGGACAAAGAACACGAACATCTGGCCGTCCACGGCTTTGAAGTAGTCGGCAAAGCCGATGAAGGCCAGGTTGACGGCGTTGAGCATCATTTCGATGCACATGTAAATGACCAGGGCGTTGCGCCGAATCAGGACCCCGATCACCCCCAGGGCGAACAGGGCCACGCTCAAGGCCAGGTAATATTGGACCGGGACTACCATAATCGCTCTCCGCTTGAGATTCTCACGCCATCACTTCAACTTGCTCTTCGCCAAGACCACCGCCCCGACGATGGCCACCAGGAGCAGGACCGACGTGACTTCGAAGGGCAGCAGATAGTCGGTGAACAGGCTCCGGGCGATGGATTCGGTGTTGCCCAGGCCCGGGGCCATTTCCTTGCCGGTGGTCAGCGCCGCCTTGGTGACGCCGTAAATCAGGATCAGCCCGGTGAAACCCGCCAGGATGATGCCAGCCAGTTTCTGGCCGATAAACGGAATCTTGGGCGCTTCTTCCGGCTGCCGGATATTCATGAGCATGATGACAAACAGGAACAGCACCATGATGGCCCCGGCGTAAACGATCACCTGGATGGCGGCGATGAACTCGGCGTGGGCCAGGAGGTAGATGCCTGCCACCGCAAAGAAGTTGACGATGAGCCAGAGGGCGCTCCTCAGGGGGTGCTTCTGAAAGACTACCAGGCCGCCGGCAATCAGGGCCACGGCGCCCAGGATGAAAAACAGGATCTGCATCCCTCGGGCCTCCTATTCCTGCCGAAATGGCTGGGGATTAGAGATCATAGCCAATCCCCCAGGCGCAGTTGCGACTTGCTCTGGGTTGCCCCCTCGATGTCGAGAATGAGCACCTGTTTGTCGTATTGGGCCAGCTCGTAAAGCCGGTTCAGCTTGATGGCCCCCTTGGGACAGGCCTCCTGACAGAAGCCGCAGAAAATGCAGCGCTGCAGGTCGATGATGAAGGCCACCGGATACTTCTCGTGTTCTTCACCTTCTGCCGGCACGATTCCCTTGATGGCGTTGGACGGACAGACCACCATGCACAGGGTGCAGGCTACACATCGCCGGCCGCCGTCGTCATTGATGGTGAGTTCCGGATGGCCCCGCCAGCGCTGGGAAACTTCCCGTTTCTCTTCCGGATACTGCAAAGTGATGGGTTTGGAGAACGCCATCTTGAGGGTGGTCGCCAACCCTTTGAGCAAAGGAATAATCATGGATTAACCCTTGATAAGTAAGATAACCGCCCCGGTGACCAGGATATTCACCAGGCTTAGGGGCAACAGGACCTTCCAGCCCAAGGCCATGAGCTGATCAAACCGGAAGCGGGGGAAGGTGCCTCTTACCCAGATGAAGAAGAAGACCAGGGCAAAGGTCTTGCCCATGAACCAGACGACGGGGGGCAGCACCGGCCCTTGCCAGCCGCCCAGGAACAGGGTGGTGGCCAGCGCCGAGGCCGCGATGATGTGGGCGTATTCCCCCATCATGAACATGCCCCATTTCATGGAGCTATATTCCGTCTGGTATCCGGCCACCAGCTCGTTTTCGCACTCGATGAGGTCAAACGGCGTCCGGCCGCATTCGGCCATGGCCGCGATCATGAATATGACGAAGCCCAGGGGTTGGTAAACGATAAACGGGATGGACTTCTGGGCTTCCACGATGGCGACGGTGCTCAGGGACCCGGCCAGCATGATCACGCCGATGACGGAGAGGCCCAGGGCCAGCTCGTAGCTGACCATCTGGGCGCAGAGGCGCAGACCGCCCAACAACGAATACTTGTTGTTCGAGGCCCAGCCGCCCAGGATCGCCCCGTAAACCCCCAGCGAGCCCACTGCGAAGATATACAGCAGGCCGATGTTGGTGTCGCCGATGACCCCCTGGTTCAGGGACGCCACGGTCAGGTCGACCTTGTAGCCGTAGAAGGTAATCTCCGGCGGCAGGATAGTGCCGGCGAAGGGTATGACCGCAAAGGGCAGGAACGCCGCCCCGGCCGTGATGATCGGCGCCAGGACAAAGAGGTACTTGTTGGCGCCCGGCGGGGTGAAGTCCTCCTTGAACAGCAGCTTGAGGGCGTCGGCCAAGGGCTGGAGCAAACCCCAGGGGCCTACCCGGTTGGGGCCGTACCGCAGTTGGATGAAACCCAGGACCTTGCGTTCCAGGAGCACCGTGTAGGCGACGCAGGTGAGCAAGACCGTCATGACTACGGCGATCTTGAGGACGCTGACAGCTATAACGAGGGGCAGATTCATGTTCTCAACCCTTTTGGATGGTCACGCGCACCAGGTTGGAGTTAAGGGTTAAATCGTTGGCGGCCGGGGCGGCGAAATGCTCCGGCAGGAACACCACGCCCGCAGGCACATCCGCGGTTAGTTTCACCGGCGCCGTAATTTCCCCATGGGAGGAGATCACCTTTACCACTTCTCCCGGGGCCAGCCCCAGGCTCTGGGCGTCCTCGGGATTGATCTTCAGGAGCGCCTCGCCCGTGACGGCCAGCGTGCCGCCGGGGTGATGGGTGGTGAACGACCCGGAGTGCTGCAGGGATTTGCCGATGATCAGGGTGAAGGGCCGGCGGCCGGGCAGGCTGATGTCCGCCTCAAAGGGCACGAACTTCCCGCTCACCATTGCCTTGATCTTGGGGCAGGGGGCGCTGAACTTGGGCTCCAAACCGGCCCACAGGGGCATCTTTTTCGCCAGTTCCTTGAAAATCGCCTTGGGGCTTACGGATTTCAGGGCGAACCCCATCTTGGCCCCCAGCTGGCTGATGATCTGCCAGTCGGGCCGCACCCCGTTGGTGGGCAAGGCCTGGTTGACCAAACCCAGTTGGCCGGTGCTGCTGATGAAGGTGCCTTCCTGTTCGGCGTGCACCGCCACCGGCAGGACTACTGTGGCCAGCTTGGCCGTATCCGTCAGGAAAGCGTCCTGCACCACGATGAACGGTACTTTCTTAAGCAGTTTCTTGGTCCGGCTGCGATGCGGCAGCCACCGCAGCAAGTCCCCGCCCAGCAGATACATGGCCTTGGGCGCCGCAGGGTCGTCGGCCTCCAGGAGGTCCAGCGCCTCTTCCAGGGTGGCGCCGGGCTCCGTTCCTTCCAGCGGCGCATACCCGGGGCCCATATCCGGCAAGACGCCCACTTCGCAGACGCCCCGGGAGTTATTCTTCTCGGCCACGGGATACAGGGCGCTGCCGGGAACATCCGGTTTGCCCGCCAGAAGGAACAGGTCGGCCAGGGCCAGGGCGGTCTGTTGCCCCTTGTCCTGGCTCAACAGTTCGCTGCCAAACACGATGGCCGGGGCCTTGGCCTGGGCCAGAAGCGCCGCTACTTCTTTAAGCGTTGCCTCTTCCACCCCGGTCTTGGTGGTGATTTCCTTGGGGGTGATCTTGATGCTCTCTTTGAACTCATCGAGGGCATCGGCCTTGATGGCCGGGACCCAATCGGGGTTGTCGGCCAGGAAAAACTTGATCAGCCCGGCGATGAGGACCCGTTCGCTCCCGGGTTTATACCGCAGGGACAGGTCGGCGTAGCGGTCGAACTTGGTCTTACGGATATTGGCCATCACCAGCCGGAAGTTCGGGTTCTCCTTGGCTTCCATGAGCTTCCAGCCCAAGGGCGGCAGCTCCGGGGTGACGTCCGTGCCCACCACCAGGACCAGGTCGGCCTTGGGGAGGTCCGCCAGTTTCCCCAGCACAAAGGGGAAGCCGCTGCCGGTCGTTTCTTCCACCAGGCTCAAGGGCGAGTGGTACGCTGCCGGCGGCTTGGGGAGAGGGATGGGATCGCCGGACAACTTGGGAGTTCCGAAGACCTCGGCCATGGCCTTGATGGCCCGGACATAGTTATAACGGCCCGGGTTGTCCAACTGGTTGGTGGCCAGACCTTCCCGAAAGAATTTCTGAAAGACGTAGTTGGCTTCGTTGGTGGCCCGGGGCGAGCCGATGCCATATACCGCCTTGGCGCCGCCGGTCTCCACGGTTTCCTTCAATTTGGCCGCCACCAGGTCCAGGGCCTCGTCCCAGGAGGCTTCCCGGAACTTGCCACCTTCTTTGATCATCGGGGTCTTGAGACGGTCGTCGGCTTCCACCACCGGCCAGCCGAACCGGCCCCGGCCGCAGAGCAGCACGGAATCTTCGTTCAGCACCCGCATGATCTTGCCGTCTTTGGTGTGCACCTGGTAGGTGCAGCCGCCGCCGCAGAAGGGGCAGGCCATTTCGGTCTTGGCCACTTCCCAGGACCGGGCCCGGTACTTGAACTGCTTGTTGATCAGGGCCCCCACCGGGCAGATGTCGATGCAGGAGCCGCAGAACTCGCAGTCCAGTGGCTGGGCGCCGCTGGCCAGTTCGGTGAAATAGCCCCGCAGCGTAAAGTTGATGGCCATGGCCCCCACCCGGTCCCGGCAGATGTGGACGCAGCGGCCACAGGTGACGCAGCGGTCCGGGTGGCGCTCCACCATCTGGGAGACGTAGTCCGGATTGGGCGGCAGTTTGACCGCGTCCAAATCCACCGTGGGCACGGCCAAGGCGTGGGTCAGGTCCTGGAGTTCGCATTCCCCGCCCTTGTCGCAGATGGGGCATTCCAGGGCGTGGTTGATGAGCACCAGCTTCATCAACTCCTGGCGCAGGGCGGCCAGCCGGGGCGTATCCGTCACCACCTCCATGCCTTCGGTGACGGTGGTGGCGCAGG
>Ga0351971_1102_pt1 | contig 17161 bp, 13 predicted proteins | sample BONcelFGM3001F11_FD_206746 | JGI IMG/M metagenome (GOLD analysis project Ga0351971, IMG submission 206746) | Enriched cells from coal bed in the Powder River Basin, Montana, United States - BONCAT cells FGM rep2 HSBNCT.FGM.300.1.F11 ...
CTTTAAGCGTTCGATGCTATGGCCCTCACCCCCGGCCCCTCTCCCTCAGGGCGAGGGGAGAAAGACCAAATCTGGAACGGGGTCGAAACCTGGAAATTGCCCTTAAGGAAACCGTATTGCCCTGAAGGGCGCTCAGAGGCGGTTCTGCCACGCCACACGCCCCAGCGCACCGCCATACGCCCTGCGCCATACCACGACGGGCACGGCACGCCATGCCCCTACGTGACGCCCGTTTCGGTTGCGGAACACCGATGAGGTCAACGCCCGTGTAGGGGCACGGCATGCCGTGCCCGTTTAGGCGTCACAATGCGGGTTGCGCCGCCCGCCGCACCCTCACCCCAGCGCACCGCCATACAATCTGGGCGAGAACGGCGGGCACGGCGCGCCGTGCCTGCCGTTCTCGCCCAGATTCACCCTCACCTTGCTATTTTCAGAGGAGCTATCCATGCCGCGCGGCGCCACAAAGGGATGAAAATGGGCTAGTAGTCCGACAAACAAGATTTGTCGAATAGCATCTGGCGCTCTTGAGTGTTATTTTACACTTTCTATCCGGCAAAAATCGTTTGTTCGACTACTAGACTGGGGTTCTGACACCGAAGAAGTCGTTTCCACTCTGGTATTACGAATCCGAAGGGAGCTGGACTCAGAACCTCAGGTGCACCAAAAGCTGTTGCCCCCAGTTGGGGAGCACGTGGAGGAGATCACCTCAAAGGCGAGGTTCACGGTGTCAGTTGAGCCGACGACACACGCTAGACCACGGGAGGGAGGCGATGCAAGTCGTTTATGAGCGCTGTGCCGGGTTGGATGTTCATAAGAAAACGGTGGTCGCTTGCCGGATTAGCCCAGATGCGCAGGGGCGCGCAGCTCGAATTACGCACGTTCAGCACCATGTTTGACGATTTGCTGGCGCTGTCGGACTGGCTGCAGGCCAAAGGCGTCACCCATGTCGCGATGGAATCGACCGGCGTCTATTGGAAACCGATTTTCAACATTTTGGAAGGCGCGTTTGAAGTGCTGCTGGTCAACGCCAAGCACATCAAATTCGTGCCTGGCCGCAAGACCGACGTCAAAGACGCCCAGTGGATTGCTGAACTACTGCAACATGGCTTATTGAAAGCCAGCTTTATCCCGCCCGCGCCGCAGCGCGAGTTCCGGGAACTGGTGCGCTACCGCACCCACCTGATTGATGAGCGTACGCGAGAGGCGAATCGGGTCCACAAAGTCTTGGAAGATGCCAACCTCAAGTTAGCCAGCGTGGCGAGCGATATCCTGGGCGTGTCGGGACGGGCGATGTTAGCGGCCATCATCGTCGGCCAGGACGATCCGGCGGCGCTGACCCAACTCGCTAAAGCACGGCTGCGGACTGGCCGGCTTAGTGGGCGTGTTCAGCCGCGCCAAGGAAACCGTCTGGGCGGCGAAAGAAGTGGCCCATGAACAGGAGAAACAAGAACTCTATGCCGAGATTGGCCGCTTGACGACCCAGTTGAGTTGGTTGGAAAAAAAGCTGGCAAGCTCGCTGAGTAGAGCGGAACGGCTAGCGCTGGTCGAACGGGACAGCCGTGAGGTGACGACGGTCGTGCAGTGTGAGTTGTTAAGCTTGCATCGGTTAGCCGTCGACTACCGCGGGCAACCGGTGACCGAGCGCGACCTGCTCATCAAGCGCCGGATCGATGAGTTCTTGCCCTACCTGTGCGAATAAGAGGGTATATGCGCCCTTGTTATAAAATACCACCCGAAACCTCCAGGAGTGTTACGCCGTGCGGCTGCACCACACACGTCCAAGTCAACGGATCTGAACTCGCGGAAAGGTACTGTACCGTACTCTCTAATTCCATTTTTTCTCGGAGCACAACTAGGTCTTCGCGCCGAATGTGTCCCGGTGCGCCCATCTCCAGCCAGGCATCCAGCACACTTCCATGTTCGCGGTCGAAGCAGGTGGTCTGGATGCGGACGTTGCCCTGAAGACCAGACAAACGCAGGTTAAACTGCTTCTCTGGCTTCTGCTCAAACATCTCGTAAATCTGGCTGCTGCCTACGGCCTTTTGAATGGAACGGCTGTCGTTGCTTTCGGCAACGTAATGACAATAGTTCCACAATAGAATCGAAATTTTGCCGCTGGTGTGTCGCGTCACGACGAACGAATTACCGCTATCCAGCACTTCTTGACCCAAGCGAGAAAGGAACCAGTAGCCGTGATAGGAGGGTTTTTTCAGCCCCTGCGTGTTGACGAGTCCGAACCCCCCATGAAATGGCGTATCCCCAAGGCGGGATTCCTCAAAAATGTCACTCACGACCCAAAATGAAAGTGAATCAGCGTGTCCATGGCCGCGCAAGTTGTTTTGAACGATGAATGGAGCCAGGAACGCGGTGTCGTGGGTAGGGTCTCGTGGGCTGGGGCTGCTGCTCCATTCGGTATAATGCTTTTCGAGATGGGTGAATCCGGTCTCTGCAAGCGTTTTTTCGTAGCCAGTCAGGTCGATTATGAGGCGGTCAGGGCCATCCCAGGTCATGTACCCGCTGCCGTCTGGATCGACCGGATGAAAAGTGGGATAGGGGTGTGTCGAGAAGAAGTCAATCGGCAGGTTTTTTTCATGGCAGAGCGTCAGAAACTCCTTACCCCAAGAGGCAATTCCAGGCCCGGCTGATGCAGACGCCGTCGCAGGGCCGCCTACCTTGAGCGCCGCATCAACCTGCTTAATAGCGCGCGCGGTTCGTTCATACAGCTCCATGTATGCATCAAAATTCGCGTCTTTCCAGAAGAAATCCAGGTCCGGCTCGTTCCAGACCTCAAAATACCAACGCCGCACTTCATCCACACCATAACGCTCGATGATATGGCGGGCAAACTGCTGAATCAACCACTCCCAACGTTCCCAATTGTTGGGCGGCGTGATGTTACCTTTCCACCAGAAAACGGTTTCCTCACCACTTGCCAGGTCGTATGGCATGAAACCGAGTTCCACAAAGGGACGAATGCCGATGGAGAGCCAATGATCGTACACCAGGTCAACATACTGCCAGTTCAGAATTGGCCGTCCGTCTTGCTCCCGGTAGATCATCATATCTTCGTGAAAGAGACCATGCATTCGGATGTACTGGAAGGGTATCTCACGCTGAACGAGTTCCAGGTGTTTTTGGAAATCTGCCCGCAAAGCTTCGGCAACCCGCCCGCCGCCCACACACACCCGCCAATACGGGTTTAGCGGATCGCCTGCCTTGTTACTGTCTATGGAGATGACGTCGATATTGAGCATTTCAAAGTCGCCTCAGTGCTGTGGAGATGTTATGCGAAAGAGCAAAACCGCCCAGTCAAGCCAGGGCGCAAGGGGATCGGCTACATTGGATTCATTCATGATGCAAGAGTTCAGCTTTGGGACTTTCTTCGTTGCTATATTTGTGACATTTCACCAGCACATCGTCAACATATATATCCGCTGGCACGACGCCCTTACAGATATCCATGACGTCAGGACACCGTCCCGCAAATCTGCACCCCTGCCGCAGGTACTCTTGGTGTTCTAACTCAGCCAGCGTAACCGATGTCGTCCACTGTTTCTTGGGGTCCGCCTGGGGGATAGAATCGCGCAGAAGCTTTGAGTAGGGATGCCTCGGGTTCATCAACACCTGTTCCACAGTCCCCATTTCAACAATGTTGCCGCGAAACATGATGGCGATCCGGTCGCTGACGTAATATGCCGTCGCCAGATCGTGCGTGATGTAGAGGATGCTCACCCCCAATTCATCCCTGAGTTGTTTGAACAGGTTGACAATCGACATGCGCAGGGAGGCATCAACCATTGAAACTGGCTCATCTGCGATAATGAGTTTCGGATCAGTGAGGAGTGCGCGGGCGATTGAAATGCGCTGGAGCTGCCCGCCCGAAAATTCATTCGGGTATTTCCCGGCGAAGTCCTGATAGGTTAGGCCCACCAGACGCAGTTTTCGGTCGATTCGATCAATGGCTTCCTGCTTTGAATGGGCTAAATGGAAGTTCCGCACGGTTTCATGGAAATAGGAATCCACTGTACGCAATGGGTTGAACGTGCTGAATGGATCCTGAAAGATCGCTTGCACATGTTCCGTGATCCAGGGCTTCTCATGCCGGGCCTGTAGTTTTCCGTTGTGAAAAATGCCTCCAGAGGTTGCTTCTTCAAACCCAATGATGATCTTCGCCGTGGTCGTTTTTCCACAGCCGCTTTCGCCTGCCAGCGTGAAGATTTCAGCGGGTTTGATATAAAAGCTAACATTGCCCACGGCGGTCAGTGCGACCCTGGCGATCACGCTGCCCAGGGAATACCGTTTGGTCAGATCGTTGACCTCAAGCAGCTTATCCATGTTGTTTTTCTCCAACCAGCCAGCAGGCGACTCTATGGTTTTCATCCAGATGAGAAAAGTCTGGCATTTGCTGGCGGCAAATTTCTTTGACATGTGGGCAGCGCGGGTGGAAGGGACAGCCCTTAGGCAGGTCCGCCAGGGAGGGTGGGCTGCCCGGCACGCTGTCGCGCATGCGCTTATCGCCGAACTTCGGTAACGAGTTAATCAAGAATTGGGTGTAAGGATGCACCGGCTCGGCAAAGATTTGCTCTGTCGTTCCCTCTTCAACGATCTTCCCGGCATACATGATGCCTATGCGGTCAGCGATGTTCGCGTGCACACCCATATCGTGTGTGACTAAAATGATTGTATTCTTCAGAGTCTTCTGAATGTCCTTCAGCATCTGGATCACGCCGCGCTGCACCACCACATCCAGCGCTGTAGTAGGCTCATCGCCAATCATGATGCGTGGGTTCAATGAAGATGCCAGCGCAATGGTCACGCGCTGGCGCATTCCACCCGACAACTGGTGAGGGTAAGCATCGAGGATGCTTTGGGGTAAGCCCAGTTCCGCAATACGCTTGTGCGCCAGTTCGAAGATTTCATCACGGCTTTGGCCGTTGCTGTGGCTGCCGATAAAGTCCGCAAAAGCGCTTTTTATTTTGAGCACGGGATTAAACACGCTCATCGAGCCTTGCGGAATATACGAGATGTACTCCATGCGCAGCTTGCGTTTTTCTTCCGCGCTTATGCTGGTAACATCGACTTCGGTATCCTTGATGCGATAGCAAATCCTACCGCCAACGAGCCGAAGCGGAGGCACGATTTCGTTGAAAAGCGTCTTCAACAACGTGGTTTTCCCGCAGCCACTTTCGCCCGCGATGCCGTAAATTTCGTTTTCATAAATCTTGAGGTCGACGCGGTTCACGGCCTGGACGACTTTCTGCGTGCCTTGCACCTCCAGAAGATAGAAGGCTTGCAGATTTTCGGTTCGTAGGATGACTGTCTTCTTTTCCACCATGGGTTCGTCTCCTACGCTCCAACGCGCTGGATGCGCGTGCGGGGGTCAAGGTATTCACTGATGCTGACTGAGAGCCAATAGAGCGCAATAAACACGAAGACCGACAAGACCACCGGCGTCAAAATCCACCACCAGCGTCCTAGTAGAATAGCATGGGAGAAGTACGCCCAATTGAGCATCGTGCCCAGCGTCGGGATGGTGAGATTGACCAAACCCAGAAGGGCGAGCGTGATCTCCAGACCAATCGCCCATGACATATTGTTGATCAGCGTCGAGAAGATCAACGGCATGGTAAAGGGTGTGTATTCTTTTAACACCAGTTTGACAGTACCTGTGCCCGAAAGCATGGCCGTCCTGGTGAAATCGCGCTCACGCAAGCTTAAGACCATCGAGCGGATCAGGCGCGCGTCCCATGCCCAGCCGAAGGCTGCCAGCATCAGGCCCAGCACCGCCAGGCTCATATGCTCGCGTACCATCATGGAAATCATGACGAAGATCAGGAAGAGTGGGATGACCAGCAGGCTATCCCCCAAAAACATCAGCACCCGGTCAATCGTGCCGCCTTTGTAGCCGGCAACCATGCCCACCAGAATGGCAATCACCCTTGAAACCAATGCGGAGATGAGGGAGATAATCAGGGAATTGCGTACCGCGAAAGTGGCCTGCCAGAAGATATCCTGGCCGTTCGAATCAGTACCTAGAACATGATCTGACGAGGGACTCAGGTCTCTAGGGACAACGTGCCATATCGTCGGGTCAAAAGGCGAGAAAAAGGAGAGCAAGGCCATGGTTACAATAATCACAAGTACGACGAAACTGAAGGTAAAGCGATAGTCTTTGAATAAATCGCCAAGGGTTTTCACGACACAGATTTCCTTATGTATATCTTACTCTTGGGTCGAACAAGGGGTACGTCAGGTCAACGATCAGAATGGCCGTCGTGATGCCAACAATAGAAAGGATGGTGATCCCCATAATCAGGTTGTAATCGCCATTGACGATGGCTCGATAAAGCAGCGTTCCCAGGCCAGGGTAAGCAAAGACAATCTCGGTAATCAGCGCGCCGCTGAAGATTTGCCCAAGCGACAGCGCCAGGCCGGTAATTTGCGGTAGTAAGGCGTTGCGAATGATGTACTTACTCACGATGCGGGTGTCCGTCACGCCGCCCAGCCTGGCGTATTGGACGTAATCTTCCGCATTGATGTTTTGTACGAGCAGCTTCATGACCTGAAAATTGACTGTCAGGCCCAGGACGCTTAATGAAAGAGCCGGCAAGGTTGCATGCCAGATGACATTTTGGACGTAGTCCCAGGTGAAGCTAGGTAATGCTCCTAATGACGCTCCGCCAGAAACCGGAAACCAGCGCACGACGTAGGCAAAAACCAGAAGCAACATAAAGGCAAAGATGTAATAGGGCAGTGGCCGGATCACCATGGCGATGGTGTCCAGACCTCGTGACCAACGCTTACGCGTGTAGTAACCTGCTATCCCGCCAATAATGTTTCCTAATACCCATGCTATGGCGGTCGTTGTCAGCAGCAGTCCCAACGTCCAAGGCAAGGCAGTGACGATCAGATCGTTTACGCGTGCGGGAAATTGGAAGAAAGAAACGCCGAAATCGCCGTTTGCCAACCGGCCCCACATATCCCCGTACTGTTCAAGCCAGGAGCCCTCCAGGCCATACATCTGGGTCAAGTCGCGGATGATGCCATCCATCGAGCCCGGTTCCAATGTCGAACCGCGCGCCCTCATCTGGTCGATCATTTTCATGACCGGGTCATTCGGGATGAGTCTCGGAATGAAGAATACGACGGTGATACCCAACCAGATGACTAAAAAATACGAAATCAGCCGGGGAATTAAATAACGTTGTAGGAATCTCACGATCTTACCCTTAACAATCTATATCCCTTCAAAAAAGAACCCCTAACGAAGTGAAAGCACGGTCCTCCGGGCGGGGTATCCCGCCCGGAGAGGCTTATAACGATGGTCAACGAACGAGGCTTTAAAGAGTTAGGATTCGCCGGCAGGTCTCAGGAACGGCGTCATGTACTTGAAGTTGGGCCAATGGGTATAGGGCACGCAATAGGGGTTTTCGCTGCCCGGCCAGTTGGTCCAGTAGGTCTCATCCCAGCCGATGAAGCCGATGTAGCCGTAGGTTGGGGTGCCAGGCATCTGCCTGACCGCTTCCTTAAGGCCTTCGATGCCGATGGCAACGACCTGGTCGGTATCGAAGGGGTCTGTCTCGCGCAGCCGCTGGATGATATCGTCCATCTCTGGGCTGGACCAACGCGAGTGGTAAGAACTCTGCGCGCGTTCACCAAGGGGCTTGATGTAGGCGGAGTTCCAGTCGTCGAGGACGCGGTAAAGGTCGGGACCCGCGCCCCATGGCTCCCGGCCGGGCCAGACAGTTTCGACATCAAAGTCGCCAACCGATCCCAGGTCCGCGCCATTTTCCGTATTAAAGACCGAAGCATCGATGCCGAACTTTCGCCACTGCTGTACGGCAGCCACGGCATTACGCGCATCATGGTTCGAAAGAACGGTGCCGGTCATATAGGAGATTCGCCAGGGAGAGCCATCGGGCAGCAGCCAGTTGCCATCCCCACTCTTTGAGAATCCGTTCTTCACCAGCAGTTTTTCGGCGATGTCTGGGGCGTACTTATACCAGCCATACCCGAACGTCTTGGTGATAAACGCGTCATCGTCCGAGAAGACAAAGCCACGACTCCGCGCATATTCCGCCACGCGATGCGCCGCCGAGGGATCATATGGCGCGAAGGTTTCGCCGTCGCCGACATCGATGGTGAATTCCGCCAGCCATTCTTGCATCGGCCCGATGTAAAGTTCAGGGTATGGGCCGAGGTGGGGGATATGGACCGGGCTTAACGTGCCCGAAGAGTCGACGGCGATGCTCGTGTACTCGACAATGTCAATCGCCAGCGTTAAGGCCCAGCGGACGTCGACGTTATCGAACGGAGGCCGGGCGGTGTTGTACACGATGCCGGTGATGGCCGGGTCGTTGTTGATCACGAAGGGGAAGGTCGGCTGGTAGGCGCGCGAGGTCTCTGCCTGCGCCAGCAGCGCCTTGAGGCCATCGGCAGACAGTTCCACCACATCCAACTGGTGGGTCAACTGTGCCAGAATCTGTGCGCCTTCATCGGAAAAGAACTGGAAGACGATGTACCTGGGCTGCGGCTCACCATACAGGATACCGGTTGGGCTTTTATCCCAGTCTTCACGTTTTTCCCAGGCTGTCCAGGCGCCCTGGGGATCGAAGCTGTGCAGTTTGTAAGGACCGCAGCCGACATACGGATTGAAGGTGAACAGGGTTGGGTCTTCCTGCTGCTCAAAGATGTGCTTGGGGAAGATGCGGGTGCAGCCCCAGCGGTCGAGGAAGGTGGTGTGGAAGCGGGAGTTGGGCTGCTTCAGCACGAATTCAACCGTGAAATCATCCAGAGCCGTTACGGACTCCACGTTGTCGACAAAGAAGGTGTGGGCGTTGAAGCCTTCATGTTGCATCAGGGATTCGACGGTATAGACCACATCGGCAGCGGTGAACGGCTCACCGTCAGACCAGGTGACGCCCTCGCGCAGCGGCACTGTGAGAGTCGTAAAGTCCTCATTGTAGGTCGGGTCGCCGGACGCAGAGCCATTGATGATTTCGCCGGTGGCAAAGTCGACTGTCCAGAGCGGTTCGTCCGCCAGGTTCTGCATGCCGCGGTCTTGCCACTTCCAGCCAACCCAATGGTTGAAGTTGTCGGGCGTGCCCACGCGGCCAGTCAGAATTCGAGTGATGAGTGTCTCCTCACGCGGAAACGCTCCCAATTGGGCGGAAACTGTTTCGTTCGGTTTGAGCAGTGTTTCAGGGATGGGTATCAACCCTGCGGGGCCAAGCACAAACGCCCCGGTGCCGGCAGAGAGGGCCTTCATAAAATCGCGGCGGCTAATCTCGCGTGACATGATTCCTCCAAAATTCTCTATACAGTGCGAAACGGTTTAGTTGGTTCGATCTATAGTGAAAAGATTAATTGGCCCTCGATAGGCTGCCTCCTGTCCTTTTCAATGGTGTTCCTGCTTCAGCCTTTTAGGCCTGGCGCGGCGCGCACGAATCGCGTATGACGAGTTGAGTCGCCAGCACAACGCGTTGTGGTGGCAGTCTCCGGTCCTCGATTCGTTCCAACAACAGCTTGACGGCGACCTTGCCCATTTGTTCGAGCGGTTGGCGAACCGTCGTTAGCTTGGGATAAACGAGAGATGCCTGAGGAATATCGTCAAAGCCAATGACGGAGATATCGTCAGGAATACGAAAACCACATTCGCGTGCAGCGTCCATCGCGCCAAACGCCGAAATATCATTCGATGCGAAAATGGCCGTTGGCGGATAATCTACACTTTGCAACAGACGTTTTGTAAGCGCGTAAGCGGTTTGCTGCTGGTAATCCCCTTCGACAACCAGTTCTTTCTTGAAGGGAATGTCGCAGTCAGCCAAAGCTGCTTTGTAACCCAGCAGTCGGTCTGCGGCGCTGCGGATCGCGGACGAGCCTTTGATGAAGGCGATCCGTGCGTGCCCCAAGTCGATCAGGTAGCGCGTGGCTTCATAGGCGCCCTGCCAGTTGGTTGCTTCAACAACGTTGCTGTTATCTGCGGCGTCCGCCTGGTCGATCAGAACGTAGGGGAAATTTTGCTCCCGCAGCGTGTCCAGATAGGCTGCTGGAACCAACGGGGCGACCAACAACATGCCTTCCGTCAGTCCGTTCGGCATGGCGCTCACATAATATGATTCTTTGCTGGGGTGACGGTGGCTGGTGTACAGCATCAGGTCGTAGTTGGCGTGCGCCAATGCCTGATCGATACCCTGTGTGATCGTGCCGACGTAGCCGTTATCGAGGTTCGGCACGAGCAAACCGATGATCTGGGAATGCCCACCCGCCAAGCTGCGCGCCGGCAGATTGGCAACATAACCCAGGTGTTCTACCGCTTCCATGACCCGGTTGCGCGTGGTTTCCTTGACAAACGCATAGCCACTCAGGACACGCGATACCGTCGCGTAGGACACACCTGAAGCGCGCGCCACATCTCGGATAGTGACACGCGATCTCTTAATATGGCTCTCGTCAATCATCGTATTGTAAACGTTTGCAAATAATGACCGAAAAAGTGACGGATTATCCCGTCGTGTTGACACTACACCGGAATGGTTGCGAAAGCGTATTTAACGGAATACGCCCCGTGACACGCTAATACTCTAAAACACGAAATTATTGGCTCTTAACCAGACAGTCGCCTCACTCGGCTGCATTTTGCAACCGTTTGCAAGATTATAGCCATTGTTTTCTGCAAAGGCAAACTGTGTTCTGAGAGCAGGCGATTACAGTTGAAGCGGCGTATAACATTGGCCTAGTTCTGACCTCCGTGCTATTCCTCAATCATGTTTTGTACTATCCTGATCAAGTCGGTTAGGTTACAACGTTTGCGGCGGCGCCCCACTGGATTTGCGAACAATCATCTCAACCGGCAGAATGATTTCGTCTGGTTTGGTCGGGATATTCCCAGAGAGACGAGCAATAAGTAATTGGGTCGCCTGCCATCCCATTTCGTAGGCCGGCTGCGCGGCGACGGTGAAAAACGGGTCAATCGTAATCGCGGGTGGTAGGTCGTCGAAAGCGACAACCGACATATCGCCGGGAACATTCAGGCCGTATTCGAGGAGGCGGCGCATCACGCCAATCGCAATGAAGTTGTTCGTAGCAAAGATCGCGCTTGGGCGCGGGTCGAATTGCAGAAGCTGCTCTGTGTAATCATATCCACATGCCTGGACAAACTCGCCCCAGCATACTTGTAGCGTATCCTCCCGCAAGCCTGCCTCGTCGACCGCCTGCCGTGCACCAACCACTCTATCAAGCGCCGTCGAATGATCCTGTCGCCCAGTAATCACCCCGATGCGCCGATGACCCAGCTCTAACAAATGCTGCGTCAACTGATATGCGCCTCCGACCGAGTCGCAGCGGACGGTGTCGACACTCTTACCGGGTATCCAGCGATCCAAGACGACGAAAGGTATCTGCCGCTTTTCCAGCAGGTCGAGCCGGCTGAACGACGCCGGAACGACCAGAAACCCATCCACCTGTTTTTTCATTAAGAACGTGAGATAGTCATTCTGCTTCTCAAGCGATTCGTCGGAATTGCCGATGATCAAATGGTAGCCATTTTGGTTGGCGCTATCTTCAATTCCACGCGCCACCGTTGTCCAGAAGGGGTTGGTAATGTCAGACAGCACGACCGCCAGGGTTCCGGTACGTTTGGAGCGAAGGCTGGGGCCGAGTGCATTAGGAATATAATTTAGCTCCAGGATAGCCGCCTCAACTCGCAATCGTTTGTCTTCGGTGACATAGCCGTTGCCATTGATTACGCGCGATACGGTGATGGGGGCAACTCCGGCACGACTGGCAACATCCTTGATGGTCGCCAAGAGTAAAAACCTCAATTATCTACACGGGCGAGAAGCGCCGATTGTAACAATACGCAATCATCCCGCGAACCCCCTGTTCCGACATTCGCTTACGCTTGGCTACAAGCATTACGTTCTGGCTTTGCACGGGGCGCACACCTGGTTGGGTACAGCGCACAGATTCCGGCAGCGTCGGGTCAGCCGATGTATCGGCTGACCCGACTAACCAGATTGGCGAGCGTCTCAAACTCAGAGAGCTTGGACAACCTATCAATCTTCTAGAAAACGATCATGGGTTCAGGGCCTTGTAGGCGTCGTAGGCCGCCTGGCTGATTTCCAGGTAGCGCCCCAGCCCCAGGTTGTTAAGTCCTTCCACATAGGCATCCCAATCCGTTTCCAGGTTCAAGGCGCCGGTGACGAACCCCAGCGCGCTGGAGTTGATGTAATCATTGATGTTCTGTTTCAGCAGCGCTTGCTCGTCCGCGACCGCTGGATCGGGCCAGATGAGCCAGTAGGGGTACAGTTTTGGCGATTCGTGTCCGTTATACAGGTCGGTGGCGACTTGCAGGCGATGTTCGTAGCCGCCGTCGCTGTAGATGTCGGGCGACTGTACCTGCGCGTCGCGGATTGCGACATCGTCCAGATACTGCGCCATCGCGCCCCAGAAATTGTTCGGCGTATCCGGGGCTTTGATAATGTCATAATACAGCGGCTCGACCGATTGATTGTTCGCCACTTCGCCCGGCAGCGGTTCGCGCCAGTCGTCATCTTTGATGCCGTGGATACCCGCCATGTGTCCGTCGAACGTGAACATGTAGTCCAGTATCTGGATCGCCGCGATCTGGACTTCTTCGCTCGCCCGGTTGGTCAGCACAAAAGTTGCGCCGGGTACCGTATTGTGCAAGTACGTGGCGAACTCCGAACCCTCCGGTCCCACCAGCGGCGGGAGAGGATCGTAGTCGTAGCAATACGGTTTCGTATCGTCGGCGCCGAAGCAGTTCACAAAGATGTGGGGGTGCATCCCTGCCGCGGCGCTGAGGAGTTGGGCAGTGGCGTTGTTGCCCAGGGCGCTATAAGCATCGGCATTGTTGGTGAAGGCGCTCTCGTCGAGCACGCCAGCATCGAACAAGCTCCTGATGTAGGTCAGGCCTTCTCTCCATTCCGGCTGATTGGCAACGGTATCGACCACGCCCTCGTCGTTCACGAGCAGGAAAGTGCGGTCATCATCATAGATGAAGGCATTCATCAGATAGGGAATCGGCCGGGTGCCATAATCCATGATGGCGCCGCCCAGAATCTCATCTGGTTGTCCATTGCCATTCGCATCCTGCTCCTGGAAGGCAATCAGCATATTCCTGAAGTCCTCAGTCGTCACCGGCGTGGCGATATCCAGTTCCTCCAGCCAGGTGGTGTTGACCCACATCTTGTTAGCATAGGAGCAGTGGTAGCATTCGATAAACTGGGGCATTCCCCAAATCGTGCCATCCGGGGCGGTGGCAAAAGCCCTCAGCGCCGGGAACTCTTCCATTGCCGCCTTGATGTTGGGCGCATACTGATCGATCAGGTCGTTGAGCGGGAGGATCACGCCCTGTTGCCCGTACTTGAGCAGGTCAATCTGCGAAAACTGATCGACCCACGGGATCAACATAAACACATCGGGATAGTCGCCGCTGGCAAGCGCCAGGTTGCGCTTCTCCGAGGCATCCGTGTTGTCATAAGTGGTGGTTGTCCAGACAAAGTCAACGTTAAACATCTCTTCCAACGACAGCGAGAACGCATTGGCTTCCAGGTCGCGGTCGGCGGACTGGGGAGCGAAAATGTTTATGACAACCGGTTCCGACTGTGCCGAAATCGGCATGATCGTAAGCAGCGTCGTGAGCACAAAAAAGCATAAAACGAACAGGGGCTTTTTCATCATTGTTCTCTCTTCCCTCTCTTAACGCGCGCTAGCTAATTTGCAGGTAAACAGGAACTCACCGGCTGATCGAGCAGTCGACTGATGCCTGTCATATCCCTCCTTTCCCAATGTGGTAAGCGTACCATGGGGGTTATTTATAGTTTAGGTCGTTAAATAGGCTTAACCCTTTATAGAGCCGATAAGCATCCCTTTGACAAAGTAGCGTTGGACGAACGGATAGATCATGAGCACTGGCACGCTGCCAACCACAACCAGGCAATACTTCAGCAAGTCAGCCAGTTGCCGCCGTTGCGCCATCGCCGCGGCATCCATCGTCCCGCCGCTGGTGGTATTGAGAATGAGAATGTTACGCAGCACCAGTTGTAACGGCTGTAAATCCGAGGATTTTAGGTAGATCAGGGCGTCAAAGTAGCCGTTCCACTGCGCGACGGCGTACATCAAGGCCAGAACCGCAATGATCGGCTTGGAAAGCGGCAACACCACCGACCATAGAAACTGCAGGTCATTACAGCCGTCCAGTTCGGAAGCCTCGACCAGCTCATCGGGAATAGCAGCGCGGAAAAAAGTACGGGCGATGATGACCTGAAACGCCGCGACCGCTTGCGGAATCAGAAGCGCCCACCGGGTATCGATCATGCCTAAATCCTTCACCACCAGGTAGGTCGGGATCAGACCGCCGGAGAAGATCAAGGTGAAGGTAATCAAGAACATCAGGACATTGGAGCCATACAAGTCGCGCCGGGAGAGCGGGTAGGCGACAAAGACCGTGAGCACAACGCTGATTAATGTGCCAACGACGGTATAGAACAGGGAGTTCAAATACCCGGTGACTATTTGCGGATTCTGAAACGTAACCTCGTAACCACGGAGTGAAAATTTGACAGGAAACAGCCAGACCTCGCCCGCGGTCACTGCCAGCGGATCGCTGAAAGACGCGCTGACAATGTAAATCATGGGATACAGCACGGCCAGCAGGACGACGCTCAAAAAAAGATAGACAAAGAAGACGAATACCCGGTCTCCAAACGAGTCACGAATACGCGCAGGCTGTTTTAAAGCTCTTTGCTTAATCATGAGTCTACTCGTTTCCAGTTACCATAATCCTGCGCCGGAATTGGACAGTCGTTTCGCTAAGGAATTCACGAGCAGCAGCAAGATCATGCCAACCACTGAATTGAACAGGCCAACGGCGGTTGCGAAACTGTAGTTCGCGTTCAGCAACCCGATTTTATAGACGTAGGTCGAAATGACCTCGGAGGCGGTCAGGTTGAGTGGATTCTGCATGAGAAATACCTTCTCAAAACTGACTGAAAGCAGGCTGCCCACATTCAGGATCAGGATCACCAAAATGACCGGCATGATACCCGGCAAATCGACATGGCGGATCTTCTGGAGACGTGACGCACCGTCGACTTTGGCGGCATCATGCAGTTGAGGATCAATGCTCGAAAGCGCCGCCAGATAAATGACGGCAGCGTAGCCGCTAAACTGCCAGGCTCCAGACCAGGCAAAAATGCCCGCAAACATCCCCGGCGACGCCAGGAAGTTGATCGGCCTCTGACCGAGTGCCTTTAACAGGTGATTTATTGCGCCTAATTGAGGAGACAGAAACAACATCAGCATGGAAACGACGATCACCGTTGAGATGAAGTATGGCGCGTAGGTGACCAATTGAGTGAAGCGTCTGAAGAACCCATCACGGATTTCATTGAGGCAGATGGCTAGAATGATTGGAATTGGAAACCCAACGATCAGCGAATAGAGACTGATGGTTAAGGTATTCTTGATGAGCGTCCAGAAGACCGGATTCCCAAAAAACAGTTCGAAATACTTAAAGCCAGCCCAGGGGCTGCCCCAGATACCTTCGACAACGTTGTACTCTTTGAAGGCGATGACCGAATTTGCGATGGGAATGTACTTGAAAACAAAAAAATACAGCAAAGCTGGGGCCATAACCAGATACAACTGCCAGTGACGACGAAAGCTTTTTTTGGCTCTGTACCCGTGAGAAGTGCGCTTAGCTTCAGCTAACCGCGGGTATTCACGCCCGTCTTCCAGAATGGACGCGTTATATGCTTTGCTGGCTCGAAATATCCGCATAAACCTAAACCCTATTTAAGAACCAAAATTTTGGGACTGAATATAGCTATCGCCGTAACTGTCGCCCTTGCCTTTCACGTGAGCAGAGGGACACTTAACCTGAGAACTGAAATAGCCTGCGCATCTGTAATCGCGAACGCGGCTTTTTGTAATATATGCTGCATGGTACGCTTACCATACAGTCTAGCAAGAATACAGGGGTTGTCAACCAACTCCAGGACACGAAACACCAGCCGTGACCGTGACGTATAGACGCGATTACGCTTCGACGTTGGCGGGAATGAGGGAATATACCTTACCGGGTTCAGTCTCAAATTCAATGACGCTACCCGATTCCGTATATTGAACAACCGCCCCCTGAGCCGAGCAAATGACGAACTTGTCATCAATTCGCACCCGGCAGCGATTCCCATTGATGGATATTATGGTTGCCTGAGTAAGATGTTTATGTTCCCAGGTCAGATCGATCTCAAAGCCACCCCGCGCCCGCAACCCGGTTACCGAACCCTTTCCCCAGGCATCCGGCAGCGCGGGGAGCAGGTGAATGTAGCCTGCGTGACTTTGAAGCAGCATCTCTACTATTCCTGAGGTAACGCCGAAATTGCCGTCGATCTGGAAAGGCGGATGGGCGTCCAGCAGGCTCGAATACACGCCGCCGCCCTCGCCATAGGTCGTGTCGCTCGTTTCGACCAGGGAGAGCAGGTGACGAAGAAGAGCATAAGCATGGTTTCCATCTTGCAGGCGCGCCCACAAATTGATCTTCCAGGCGAGCGACCACCCGGTGCTTAGATCGCCACGCAGTCGCAGCGTCTGGCGGATCGCCTCAATCAGTTCGGGCGCTTCATCGACAAGGATTTGCCGCCCCGGATGCAGCCCAAACAGATGGGAGGTGTGCCGATGTTGCGGCTCGACTTCGATAAAATCCTGATACCATTCCTGTAGCTGGCCCCGCGCGCCAACCTGATAGGGATATATCCGCTCACGGGCGGACTCGAGCCGTTGAGCGAAATCGCCATCCGTGTTCAGCCGGCGGCAGACTTCGATGCAGGCGGTGAACAAATCCCAGGCGATGGCATTGTCCATTGTCGAAGCCATACTCACTGCAACGCGCTCGCCCTGGGGAGTGTAAAACTCCAGTTCGGGGGACGTGGAAGGCACGGTCACAAGATGCCCCGCGCCGTCATCGATCATGTAGTCCAGCAGGAATTCCGCCGCGCCTTTCATCAACGGGTAGGCTTGTTCGCGCAAAAAGTCGATGTCTTCCCCAAAAAGATAATGTTCCCATAGATGCTGGCACAGCCACGCGCCGCCCATTTGCCAGTTTGCCCAAACCGGATTACCGTGCAACTCTCCAACC
>Ga0351971_1103_pt1 | contig 17127 bp, 18 predicted proteins | sample BONcelFGM3001F11_FD_206746 | JGI IMG/M metagenome (GOLD analysis project Ga0351971, IMG submission 206746) | Enriched cells from coal bed in the Powder River Basin, Montana, United States - BONCAT cells FGM rep2 HSBNCT.FGM.300.1.F11 ...
CCTGCGTCCGGGCTTGCTGACCCTTTTGATGTCGGTGATCACCGTATGTTTTGCATCCGGATATTTGAGAGTGATCTTCAGCATCGGACGGTCCTTCTCATCCTTTGTTGCATCATAATTGTTGATATACCCTGCCGTTTTCAAGACTTTGGCAATATTCATATTCATTTGCGACATGGTTACATTAACACTTTTGAAACGAGCTTTATTTCCGTTTCGAATTCTGGTCAGCATATCGGCAATAGGATCCGTCATCCCCATGCTTTTTCTCCTTAAGCTATAATTACCAACTTGATTTTATAACACCGGGAAGCTCGCCCTGAAGGGATAGTTTCCTTAAACAAATTCGGCACATTTCAAATTTTCTATAATACGCCCGGGGCCTGCCGCAAATCTGACAACGGTTGTACTCCCTGACCGAAAACTTTGCTTTCCTGCTTGCTTTTGCGATTAATGACTTTTTTGCCACGCGAATTTCCTCCGGCGCTTACTCGTTAATTCTTAAAGGGTACACCCATCAGCCTCAGCAACATGCGCGCTTCCTCATCCGTCCGCGCCGTCGTCACAATGGTGATATTCATTCCCTTGATCTTTTCAATTTTATCGTATTCAATTTCCGGGAAAATAATCTGTTCGTGCAGACCGATGGAATAATTTCCCCTGCCGTCAAATGCGGTCGGCGATATACCCCGAAAGTCTCTCACTTTCGGCAACGCAACATTCACGAGACGATCAAAAAATTCATACATGACTTCTTTTCTCAGCGTCACCGAGCAACCGATCGGCATGCCCTGGCGAAGCTTGAATGTTGCAATGGATTTCTTGGCTTTGGTGATCACCGGCTTCTGCCCCGTAATCATAGCCATTTCCTGCACGGCGCCGTCAATGATTTTGACATTCGAAATGGCCTCGCCTAAACCCATATTGACGACGATCTTCTCCATCTTGGGTACTTGCATGGGATTCTTGTAATCAAATTCCTTGACCAGAGCCGGCACTACAGTCTTTAAATAATAATCTCTCAATCTTGCCATTTTTTCTTAACCCACATCGATAACGTCATTGCACTTGCTGCAGATACGAATCTTCTTGCCGTCTTCGAGAACACGATTTTTGATCCGGGTCGCTTCTTTGCACTTTCCGCAAACAATGCTGACCTTGGATATATTCATCGCCGCCTCTTTTTCCACGACACCGCCTTTGCTCTTTTGATCAGGTCGTTTATGCTTCTTGATCACGTTGATCTTTTCGACGACCACTTTGTTTTTCTCGGGTATGGCTTTCAGAATCTTGCCGGTTTTTCCTTTATCCTTACCGGCCAGAACTTTTACCAAATCTCCCTTTTTCAATCTGCCTAAACTCATTTTTCCCCTCTTCAAAACAGGCTTACAACACCTCTGGAGCCAGCGATATAATCTTCATAAACTGCTTTGCTCTCAGTTCACGGGCAACGGGTCCAAATATTCGTGTCCCGACCGGTTCCATCTGGTTGCTGATGAGAACGGCGGAGTTGTCATCAAATTTAAGATAAGATCCGTCCGGCCGCTTCACTTCTTTCACGGTACGGACGATGACCGCTTTCATCACGTCACCTTTTTTTACCTTGGAATTTGGTATCGCCTCTTTCACGGCCACGACAATGACATCACCCAGGGAGGCATAACGCCGCTTCGATCCGCCAAGCACCTTAATACACGCAACTCGCTTGGCGCCTGAATTATCGGCAACATTGAGAATTGTCTGCATCTGAATCATAAATAAACTCCACTTAAACAAGCTCCTTGCCATGAAAGACAAGTTTCTATTTCGCTTTCTCCAGAATTTCCAGCATCCGCCAGCGTTTGTCTTTACTCATCGGCCGCGCTTCTATGATTAATACGGTGTCGCCCATTTTGCACTGATTCTGCTCATCGTGAGCTTTGTATTTGACATGTCTGCGGACATATTTATGAAACACAGAATGCTTGACCAGTCTTTCGGCCTTCACCACGATGGTTTTATCCATTTTATCACTGACGACTACGCCCTTAATCGTGCGCTTGTTGCTTTTTTCAGCCATATTAACCTGCGGCCTCCTTTTCCTTCAGCACCGTTGCGATACGGGCAATGTCCTTGCGCAGCCGCCCCAGCGTCGCGGTTGATTCGAGTTGACCCGATGCATGCCGAATCTTCAACCGAAACAATTCTTCCACCAATTCCTTGCTTTTGATTTGAATCTCGTTGATTCCGAGACCTCTGATTTCACTAATTTTCATCAGATATCTCCCTCGATAAGAACTTTGTCGAAATTGCGAGTTTATGCGATGCCAAACGAAATGCTTCTTTAGCCACCTCTTTGGTTACACCTTCCATCTCGTAGAGGACTGAACCGGGTTTAACAACCGCCACCCAGCCTTCCGGCGCTCCCTTACCTTTTCCCATTCGGGTTTCAGCAGGTTTCTTTGTGATGGATTTGTGTGGAAATACGCGAATCCATATTTTACCGCCGCGCTTTACATAACGCGTCATCGCAACTCGTGCCGCTTCGATCTGACGGGCCGAAACCCATCCGCATTCAGCCGCCTGCAGACCATAATCCCCGAAGGCGATCGTACCCCCTCTGGTTGCTTTTCCTCCCATGCGGCCTTTCTGCAATTTTCTATATTTTACCCGCTTTGGCATTAACATAATTTATAACTCCCGTTATCATTCACAGCGATCATCCACGGCTTGTAAAAACCGCCCGGTTGGAATCATGACTGTTTTTCATTCTTTGTGGGCAATACTTCTCCGTGAAAAATCAGAACTTTTATTCCGACCAAACCGTAAGCTGTGTGGGCCTCAATGAATCCGTAATCAATATCCGCCCGGAGCGTATGCAGGGGGACACGACCTTCACGGTACCATTCTGAGCGGGCAATCTCAGCGCCGCCAAGTCTTCCGGAACAGGTGATCTTTATCCCCTTAGCGCCAAATTTCAGGGCATAACCGACGCATTTTTTCATTGCGCGACGGAAAGCAACACGTCTTTCCAATTGCATGGCGACATTCTCAGCTACCAGCTGGGCATCAGTTTCCGGCTTGCGGACCTCTAAAATATTGATGATAATTTCAGCCTGAGAAAATTTTTCAATTTCCGTTTTCAGCTTTTCTATTTCCGATCCTTTTTTCCCGATAATGACGCCGGGCCGCGCCGCATAAATATTCACCTTGGCTTTGTTGGCTGCCCGCTCAATTTCGATATGGGAAATACCGGCATGGTACAGCTTTTTCTTAAGGTACTTGCGGACCTTTAAGTCTTCCAGCAGCATCCCACTGTAATTCTTTTCGGCAAACCATACAGACTGCCACTTTTTGATGTAGCCTAATCGTAATCCTACCGGGTTAACCTTCTGACCCAATATCGTTCCTCCTTACTTTTCATCCACGACAACGGTGATATGAGACGTTCTTTTTTTAATTCCCGCCGCTCTTCCCTGGGCTCTGGCTCGCCAGCGCTTCAACGCCGGTCCCTGGTCCACAAATATCTCTTTGACGTAAAGCGTGTTTTCATCAATATTAGTATTCTGGGACGCGTTGGCGATAGCTGATTTCAGTACTTTGGCGATAATTCCAGCCGAGTACTTCCTCGTGAAACGCAGGATATTGCCGGCTTCCTGAACTTTCTTCCCGCGAATCAGGTCAACAACCAATCGGACTTTCTGCGGCGACATCCGAATATATTTTGCAACTGCTTTTGCTTCCATATCTTATCAACTCCAAACCTGTCCGTTTGCGCGGAAATGATTACTTCTTAACCTTTGTTTTCCGGTCGCCGGAATGGGAATAAAAAGTTCTCGTCGGCGCGAACTCGCCCATTTTATGACCTACCATATTCTCTGTCACATAAACCGGGATGAATTTTTTCCCGTTATGTACGGCAAATGTGTAACCGATTAACTCGGGTGTTATGGTTGAACGCCGCGACCAAGTCTTAATTACATTCTTGCTGCTTTCGGCTTCCATTTTTCTTACCTTGGCCAGCAAACTTTCTTCAATATAAGGACCTTTTTTGATCGAACGTGCCACGTTATCTTAACCTCTTCTCTTGACGATATATTTATCAGTTCTCTTGTTCTTTCTTGTTTTGTGCCCTTTGGTCGGAACACCCCAAGGCGTACACGGATGACGGCCGCCGGATGACTTTCCTTCGCCACCGCCCATCGGATGGTCCACCGGGTTCATGACAACACCGCGGACATGGGGACTTTTACCCAGCCAGCGGGTCCGTCCGGCTTTACCGATGCTGATATTTTCATGGTCATTATTACCGACCTGACCGACCGTTGCCATGCATTCGATGAATACCTTGCGGACTTCACCGGAAGGAAGCCTCACCTGGGCGTAGGTCCCCTCCTTAGCCATCAGCTGGCCATAAGTTCCCGCAGAACGAATCAGTTGCGCCCCGCGACCTACTTTCAATTCCACGTTATGAATTAAGGAACCCAGCGGTATATACTTGAGAGGGATGGCGTTGCCCGGCTTGATATCTGCCTTGGGACCGCTCACCAGAACATCGCCGACATTGATCTGCGCAGGCGCTACAATATATCTTTTTTCGCCATCGCGATAATTGAGTAATGCGATTCTTGCCGACCGGTTCGGATCATATTCTATCGTCGCCACTTTCGCCGGAATATCCGTCTTGTTGCGACAAAAATCAATCATCCGATATTTACGCTTGTGACCGCCGCCGATGTAGCGCGCTGTGATCCTGCCGTAACTGTTACGACCGCCCGTTCTTTTGATCGGCTTTAAAAGGCTTTTTACCGGTTCATCCGACGTAATTTCTGCAAAATCAGAGACGCTCTGAAATCGCCTGCCGGGTGATGTTGGTTTATACTTGATAATTCCCATGTCGTTTAATCCTTAAGTGTTCTATACGCCTTCGGCGACTTCGATACGGCTGCCCTCAGCCAAAGTCACAATCGCTTTTTTCCAGGAACTCTTTTGCCCCATGACCTTGCCCATTCTCTTCTTCTTGCCTAAAACGTGAAAGACATGGACATCCGTAACTTTTACCTTAAATAGCTTTTCGACCGCCTGTCCTATTTCGACTTTATTGGCCTTGCGATCGACTTCAAAATAATACTTATTGCCCGCTTCGCGGTCGAGGTTGCTCTTTTCGGTAATTAATATTCGTCTAATAATCTGATGCAGTTCCATTATGCCAGCAATGCCCCCTCAATCTTTTTTATAGAGGGTTCAAGAAGGACCAGATGTTCATAATTCAAAATATCATAAACATTGATGCCCTCCGACCGAATCATTTTAACATTTTTCAAATTTCGCGATGATTTCATCAGAACGGCGTCATCCTGATCGATAACGAAAAGTGTTTTCTTGAGGCCGAAGAGATCCACCACTTTCTGAAAAGCTTTCGTGCTGATTGCTTCCATTGGAAAATTCTTCAGAACCGTCATCTTCTCTTCTTTCACTTTCATACTGAGGACGGAGATCAGTGCCTTCTTCCGCACTTTCTTCGGAACGCTATAAGAGTAGTCCCGCGGTTGAGGCCCGAAAACAATGCCGCCGCCTCTCCAAATGGGTGATCGCGAAGTTCCGGCACGGGCGCGGCCGGTCCCCTTTTGACGCCAGGGTTTCTTCCCGCCACCGCTTACATCGCTTCTTCCCTTGGTTGCTGACGTTCCCGACCGACGCGATGCCAGCTGCATCTTGACCACGTCGTGGATCGTTGCTTCGTTGATCTCTGCGGCAAATACGGCGTCGTTCAACTCGACCTGGGCAACCTTCTTCTTTTCAATATCAAAAACATCTGCTACTGCCATGTCTATAACTCCACTGCTTTACGCAATTTTTTTCCGGGCTTGCTTAATGATGACATAGCCATTTTTGCCGCCGGGAATGGAACCTTTTAATAGTAATAAATTTCTATCAGGGCGCACTTGCCAGATCTGAAGATTCTGAACGGTTTTACGAACATCTCCCATATGACCGCCCATTTTCGTTCCTTTAAACACGCGGGCTGGATCAGCGCTGGCGCCAATGGAACCCGGAGCTCTGTGGAACATGGAACCATGCGTTGCCCGGCCACCACCAAAACCATGTCTTTTCACAACACCCTGAAAACCTTTGCCCTTCGATGTGCCGACCACATCGACGAAGTCACCCGCCTGAAAAATGTCAGATGCGATTTCCTGTCCGGCTTCGTACTTGCCGGCTTCGCCCGGAAATTCCTTCAGGATGCGGAAAAATCCTTTGTTCGCTTTATTAAAATGGCCCTGAAGCGGTTTGGTCACGTTCTTCTGCTTGACACGGCCGTATCCGATCTGAATGGCATCATAGCCATCCTTTTCTTTTGTCTTCACCTGGACGACAATGGACGGTTCAACTTCAATGGCTGTAACACCGACCGCGGCACCATCCTCGGCAAATACCTGTGTCATCCCTAATTTTTTTCCAATGATTCCCTTGTTCATCATCATCCAACTTTTATATAAATAAAGCCACGATATTCAACATTCCGGAAACTGGCAACACCCGGACCACTTTCCACCGTCGTTACTCTTCGCCTACGCTTTAATCTCTACATCCACGCCCGCCGACAGATCCAGCTTCATCAACGCATCAACGGTCGCTTGCGTCGGCTCAACAATATCAATCAATCTCTTGTGTGTACGAATTTCGAACTGCTCCCGGGATTTCTTATCCACGTGCGGTGAACGATTGACACAGTATTTATTGATTTCCGTAGGAAGAGGTATGGGACCGGCGACACGCGCGCCGGTCCTTTTGGCAGTCTCTACTATTTCTTCAACAGAACGATCCAGCAGTTTATAATCGTAAGCTTTGAGACGAATTCTTATCTTTTGTTCTTTCATCGATCGGATAACCTATTTCCCGTTTCTATTCAATAATTTTGCTTACGACACCAGCACCTACGGTTCTGCCACCTTCGCGAATTGCGAATCTTAATTGCTCTTCCATCGCGATGGGCATAATCAGTTCAATATTCATTTTGACGTTATCGCCGGGCATAACCATCTCTACACCTTCGGGAAGCGACGCAACTCCCGTCACGTCCGTTGTCCGGAAATAAAACTGCGGACGATAACCGGAGAAGAAAGGTGTATGACGACCGCCTTCTTCCTTGGTCAGGACGTAAACCGCCGCTTCGAACTTCGTATGGGGAGTGATCGAACCGGGCTTAGCGACAACTTGGCCTCTTTCCACTTCTTCACGCTTAATACCGCGAATCAACAAACCGACATCGTCGCCCGCACGACCTTCATCAAGGGTTTTACGGAACATTTCCACACCCGTAACAACGGTTTTAATGGTCGGGCGAATTCCGATGATTTCAACTTCTTCGCCAACCTTTACAATGCCTCTGTCCACTCTGCCAGTAACAACCGTGCCACGACCGGAAATGGTGAAAACATCGCCGACCGGCATCAGGAAAGGTTTATCGGTATCACGTTTCGGCTGGGGGATATAAGTATCTACAGCGGTCATCAGATCCCAGATGCATTTTACTTCGGGGGCGTTGATGTCTTCACATTCCAGTGCTTTGAGTGCTGAACCACGAATGATGGGAAGGTCATCGCCGGGAAATTCATACTGGGTCAAAAGTTCCCGTAGTTCAAGTTCGACAAGATCTAAAAGTTCGGGATCATCAACCAAATCAACTTTATTCATGAAAACAACCATGTAAGGAACCTGTACCTGACGGGCAAGGAGGATATGCTCGCGGGTCTGAGGCATCGGACCATCTGAGGCGGCAACAACAAGAATTGCTCCATCCATGTGAGCGGCGCCGGAAATCATGTTTTTAATATAGTCGGCGTGACCCGGGCAGTCCACGTGAGCGTAATGTCTTGTTTCTGTTTCATATTCCACGTGAGAGATATTGATCGTAACGCCGCGTTCCTTTTCTTCGGGAGCGTTGTCAATAGAATCAAAAGCCCGGAATTCCGCAAAACCTTTTTTTGCCAGCTGCTTGGTAATTGCTGCAGTTAATGTGGTCTTGCCGTGATCCACGTGACCGATTGTTCCTATATTTAAATGCGGCTTAGTCCTTTCAAATTTTTTCTTTGCCATCTCACCTTTCCTCCTTAACTTTGTATGGTTGGTTGCCTTGTCGTTTAGTACACAATTATTTTAAAATTTATAATGAGCAAAGGCCTTATTCGCCTCGGCCATTTTATGCACTGCTTCTCTTTTCTTGATTGCGCCGCCTCTGTTGTTTGCCGCATCGATGAGTTCTGCCGCCAGTTTTTCACGCATCGTTTTTTCGGTACGCTCCTGGGCATTGGAGATCAGCCAGCGGATAGCCAGAGCTGTGCGCCTGGCAGGGACGACTTCCGTCGGGACCTGATAGGTGGAACCGCCAACACGACGGGACTTGACTTCAATCATCGGCTTCACGTTATTGACTGCTTTTTCGAAAAATTCAACGGGCTGCTCCTTGACCCGCTTCTCAATAATGTCAAAAGCGCCGTACAAAATGCTTTCGGCAACACTCTTCTTGCCTCTCTTAAGCAACGAGTTCACAAACTTGGCAACGAGCTTATTATTAAATTTGGGGTCCGGTAAAATATCCCTTTTTTCAATTTCGCGTCTTCTTGGCATTTTTTTGTCCTTCGTTTAGCTGGGCTTTTTAGCGCCGTATTTTGATCGACTCTTTTTGCGGTCAGCGACACCGACGGCATCCAGCGTGCCTCTGACGATATGATATCTTACACCGGGCAAATCTTTCACTCTGCCCCCGCGAACAAGCACCACCGAGTGCTCCTGCAGGTTATGGCCGATACCGGGAATGTAGGATGACACTTCATATCCGCTCGTGAGACGAACTCTGGCCACTTTACGCAAAGCCGAATTCGGCTTTTTGGGTGTCGTCGTATAAACCCTCACACACACACCGCGTCGCTGCGGCGAACCGGCTAAAGCCGGGGCGTTGGTTTTTCTCTTAATTTTGGTTCTGCCTTTGCGAACCAGTTGACTAATTGTCGGCATTTCTCCTCCCGAACTCTTTGCTGCAAATTTGCGGGCAGCAGCAAATCTGCGGTAACTATCAATTCAAGCTGCTTCTGTCAAGATATTTCTTCCTTTTTTTTATCTATTCTGCAGCCACTTCTGCCTCTTCATCTTCAACCTTGATGCCCAGCTTGCGATACATCACAAGGCCCGTGCCTGCCGGGATTAAACGACCCATAATAACGTTTTCCTTGAGACCGCGCAGGTAATCTGTTTTGCCGGAAAGCGATGCTTCCGTCAGCACTCGGGTGGTTTCCTGGAAGGAGGCCGCTGATATGAAACTCTGTGTACTAAGCGATGCCTTCGTGATTCCCAGAAGCAGAGGATCACCAATGGCGGGACGCCCGCCTTGAGCGATTACCTTATCGTTCTCTTCCTGGAATCGGTAACGTTCTACCTGCTCATCGGCAATAAATGCAGTATCCCCTGGATCGGTTATCCGGACTCGACGCAACATCTGGCGGACAATAACTTCCATATGCTTATCATTAATTTTAACACCCTGCAAACGATAAACTTCCTGAACTTCATCAACCAGGTAACGGGCCAGTTCTTTTTCTCCCTTAATCGCCAGAAGATCATGAGGATTATTGACGCCATCCATCAGAGCGTCGCCGGGTGTCACCCGGTCCCCTTCCTGGACACTGATATGTTTTCCTTTGGGAATCAGATATTCCTTTTCCTCACCGATTTCCGGAGTCACAATGACTTTGCGCTTCCCTTTGGCGTCTTTACCAAAAGCGACCACACCGTCGATTTCGCTGATAACGGCAAAATCTTTGGGTTTCCGCGCCTCAAACAATTCTGCGACTCTCGGCAAACCCCCTGTAATATCTTTTGTTTTAGTCGTCTCACGAGGAATCTTCGCTAAAATATCGCCGGCTCGCACCTGATCGCCTTCAGAGACAACGATATTGACGCCGACCGAAAGAAAGTAACGGGCCACTGAATTCGTGCTGACCAGTTTAGCGGTTTTTCCCTTGCTGTCCTTAATGGAAACTCGTGGCCTTAGATCACCGCCTTTGAATTCAACAATAACTTTGCGGGACAGGCCGGTGACTTCATCAACCTGCTCCTGCATGGTTTTGCCTTCAGTGACATCACCGTATTTGATCGTTCCGTCCACTTCAGCAAGAATCGGAATGGAGAAAGGATCCCATTCGGCAATCAGCTGCCCGCGCTTTACGGCGCTGTTATCACTGACTTTGAGATGAGCCCCATAAGGCACGGTATACTTACCGCGGCTGCGATTTTGTTCATCGAGAACGTGCACTTCGCCGTGACGGTTCATGACCACATAATCGTTTTCACGGGTTTTCACCGTATTCAAGTTGACAAATTTGACAAGCCCGTCATGACGGGCTTCGAGTGTGGACTGCTCATTAAATTTCGCCGTACCACCGATATGGAATGTTCTCATGGTTAACTGCGTACCCGGTTCGCCGATGGACTGGGCAGCTACAATTCCAACCGCTTCGCCGATATTCACGATATGCCCGTGGGCCAAATCGCGGCCATAGCACATGGCACAAACGCCATGCTTGGCACGGCAGGTTAAAACGGAACGGATATTCACGCGCTCGATACCCGAGCGGTCGATTTTCTCTGCCAATGCTTCATCAATCGCTTCATTGGCTTTGACGATCACTTCATCGGTAAAAGGATCCCTGATTTCCTGCAATGCCACGCGGCCCAGGACGCGTTCTCCGGCAGTTTCAATCATTTCACCGCCTTCCATCAACGCCGACACGTAGAGTCCATCGACGGTTTCGCAATCCTGTTCGGTAATAATACAGTCCTGTGCCACATCGACGAGCCGACGGGTCAGATATCCGGAATTGGCTGTCTTCAGAGCCGTGTCGGCGAGTCCTTTGCGCGCACCGTGCGTGGAGATAAAATACTGGAGCACCGTCAGGCCTTCACGGAAATTCGCTGTAATCGGTGTCTCGATGATTTCTCCGGAAGGCTTAGCCATCAGACCACGCATACCGGCCAATTGCCGGAGCTGAACGCCGGAACCGCGGGCGCCGGAATCGGCCATCATGTATATCGGGTTAAAGCTTTCGATTTTACGCTTCTTTCCATCAAGGCCGGCAACGTCTTCCGTGCTGATACCGGTCAACATTTCCGAAGCGATTTTTTCAGTCGCTTGCGCCCAGATGTCGATCACTTTGTTGTAACGTTCACCGTCAGTAATCAGTCCGTCCATATACTGTTTTTGAATCTTCAGAACATCCTTATCGGCCTGCAAAACAATGGTCTTCTTGTTCTCAGGAATAATCATGTTGCCGACGGCAAAAGATAACCCTGAAATCGTAGCATATTTAAAGCCCAGATCTTTGAGCCGATCGGCCAAAAGGACGGTCGTCTTATCCCCGCACAGTCGGTAGCAATGATCGATCAGGTTCGCCAGTTCTTTTTTATTCATCAGCTTGTTGATCGCATCAAAATCAATTTCCTCGGGAATAATTTCAAAGAGGATAATACGTCCCGCAGTCGTTTCCTTCAACTCTCCGTTGATACGGACTTTAATTTTCGCGTGCAGATCGATCGCCCCCGCATCAATGGCCGACCGAACTTCTTCGGGTCCGGAAAAAATCATCCCTTCGCCCTTTACATCCTTCTTTACCCGCGTCATATAATAAATGCCCAGGACGATATCCTGACTGGGAATAATAATCGGTTTGCCATTGGCCGGCGACAGGATATTATTCGTGGACATCATGAGCACGCGTGCTTCCGTTTGCGCCTCAACAGACAGAGGCACATGCACGGCCATCTGGTCACCGTCGAAGTCCGCGTTAAAAGCGGTACAAACCAACGGATGCAGACGAATGGCTTTCCCTTCAATGAGTATCGGCTCGAAGGCCTGCATACCCAGGCGGTGCAGCGTCGGAGCGCGGTTGAGAATCACCGGGTATTCGCGGACCACTTCATCCACGGCATCCCATACTTCAGCCGTCTCTCTTTCCACCATTTTCTTGGCGCTTTTGACGGTTGTCACATAGCCTTTTTCCAGCAGCCGGTTATAGACGAACGGTTTGAACAGTTCGAGCGCCATTTTCTTCGGCAAGCCGCACTGATGAAGTCTTAAATCGGGACCGACGGTAATAACCGAACGGCCGGAATAATCAACGCGTTTGCCCAGCAGGTTCTGACGAAAACGTCCCTGCTTGCCTTTGAGCATATCCGAGAGTGATCTGAGCGGCCGCTTGTTGGTCCCTGTAATTGCCCGGCCGCGGCGGCCGTTATCAAACAAAACATCAACGGCTTCCTGGAGCATACGCTTTTCGTTGCGGATAATGATTTCCGGCGCATTGAGTTCCTGTAGACGTTTCAGCCGGTTATTTCTATTGATGACGCGCCGGTACAAATCGTTAAGATCGGACGTTGCAAACCGCCCGCCGTCCAACGGAACCAAAGGCCGCAAATCGGGTGGAATAACCGGCAGAACCGTTAAGACCATCCATTCCGGTTTGTTTCCTGACTTGCGCAACGCTTCAACCACTTTAAGCCGTTTGACGATCTTTTTCTTCTTGGTATCGGAAATAGATGTAACCACTTCAGCACGAAGTTCTTCGTAGAGTTTTTCCAGATCGATTTCTTCGAGCAGCTGCCGGACAGCTTCTGCGCCGATTCCCGCTACGAATCCCGTTTCTCCATACTGCTCTTTTGCTTCAATATACTCTTCATCGGTGAGAAGCTCTTTCTTTTTGAGCGGCGTATCTTTAGGATCGAGGACAATCCAGGATTCAAAATAGAGAACTTTTTCCAGTTCTTTGAGCGTCAGATCCATCACGTTGCCGATGCGGCTCGGCAGGCTCTTCAAAAACCAGATATGCGCCACGGGCGTCGCCAGGGTGATGTGTCCCATTCGCTCGCGGCGGACTTTGGATTGAATAACTTCGACACCGCACTTTTCACACACAACCCCGCGGTGCTTCATCCGTTTATAGCGGCCGCAAAGACACTCATAGTCCTTCACCGGCCCGAATATTTTTGCGCAGAACAGACCGTCGCGCTCCGGCTTGAACGTCCGGTAATTGATCGTCTCAGGCTTTTTGACTTCGCCGTTGGACCAGGAAAGAATCTTTTCCGGCGAGGCGATCGAAATCTTCATTGCATTGAATCTGATCGGATTTTTTGGTTTTTCAAAATAACTGAAAACGTCTTCCACAGATTATTCTCCTACTATTTAAAAGCTTTTGTGAAATCTTGAAGATTACTCTTCTTCAACCAATTCCACATCTAATCCGAGACTCTGGAGTTCCTTCACCAAAACATTGAAGGATTCCGGAAGACCCGGCTCGAATGTATGCTCACCCTTGACGATGGATTCGTAAATCCTCGTCCGGCCGGCAACATCATCTGATTTAACGGTCAAAAATTCCTGTAGAGTGTAGGAAGCCCCGTAAGCTTCCATGGCCCAGACTTCCATTTCGCCCAGTCTCTGACCGCCGAATTGTGCCTTGCCGCCCAGCGGCTGCTGCGTAACGAGTGAATAAGGACCGATCGAACGCGCATGAATTTTATTATCAACAAGATGATGCAGTTTCAGCATGTAAATGATGCCGACAGTTACTTCCTGATCAAACGGCTCTCCGGTACGGCCGTCAAACAACACAGACTGGCCGTGTTCCGGCAGTCCCGCCGTTTCCAGCAATTTATGGATCTGAGGTTCGGGACAACCGTCAAAGACGGGACTCGCCACCAGCATGCCTTTTTTCAGACGGCCAACGAATCGTTTGACATCTTCCGCAGAAGCACTTTCCAGGAACTCATCAAAATCGGGGCTTGAATAGGTTTTCTTCAACTCGGTTTTGATCTGATTCAGATTATTGTTCTTCTCCAGTAATTCATTGAGTCCTTCACCGATCGATTTAGCCGCCCACCCCAAGTGGGTTTCCAGGATCTGGCCGACATTCATACGGGACGGAACGCCGAGGGGATTGAGAATGATGTCCACTGTCGAACCATCTGCAAAATAAGGCATGTCTTCTTCCGGCAGAATCCTGGACAAAACGCCTTTATTTCCGTGACGACCGGCCATCTTGTCACCGACCGATAATTTTCTCTTAATCGCGATATAGACTTTGACCATTTTGATGACGCCGGGAGGCAGCTCGTCGCTGGCTTTAATTTTGTCCAGCTTTTCCTCAAAATGTGCTTTTACGAAATCGACCTTTCTTTCCATAACGGCCAGAAGATTGGTGAGCTTTTCTTCAGAGCCGTCATTTTCAGCAAGCGTAATTTCTCTCCAATATGTAAAAGGAATATCCAGCCAGATTTCCTTGGTGATTTTATCACCTTTTTTCAAAATTGTTTTCTTTTTCGCATCGACAATTTTGCCGGCGGCCGTTTTGCCGATCACCAGCTTGGCGATATCCTTCTTGATGGATTCTGCCAAAATGCGGATTTCGTCATCCTTGTTCTTCGTTAGCTGCTCGATAGCATCTTCTTCGATGGCCTGCGAACGCAAATCTTTGTCGGCGCCTTTGCGTGTAAAGATTTTGGCGTCGATCACTGTGCCTTCCACACCAGGCGGGACACGCAAAGAAGTGTCGCGTACGTCACTGGCCTTTTCACCGAAAATGGCGCGCAGCAGTTTCTCTTCGGCGGAGAGCTGCGTTTCCCCTTTGGGCGTGATCTTACCGACGAGGATATCACCGGGTTTCACGGAGACGCCGATTCGGATAATTCCGCTTTCGTCGAGGTTGCGGAGTGCTTCTTCGCCGACATTGGGAATATCTCTCGTTATTTCTTCCTTGCCCAGCTTAGTATCGCGGGCCATCGTTTCGAATTCTTCGATATGAATGGATGTATAAATATCTTCCTTGACGATTCTTTCACTGACCAGAATCGAGTCTTCGTAGTTGTAGCCGCCCCAGGACATGAACGCAACCATGACGTTTCGCCCCAAAGCCAGTTCACCGTTATCCGTTGCCGGACCATCGGCCAGAATATCTCTCTTATGAACGCGATCGCCTATGGCCACAATCGGTTTCTGGTTAAAGCAAGTGTCTTGATTGGAGCGCTGATATTTGGACAGCGTATAAATATCCACGCCGGTGTCCAGGCCATCCTCTTCCGGTTTATCCGCACGAATGACAATGCGCGAGGCATCAACGCTTTCGACAACGCCCGGACGCCTGGCTATCACAACGGCTCCGGAGTCGCGGGCGACAATGGCTTCCATGCCCGTACCGACAACCGGCACCTCGGGACACATCAGCGGCACAGCCTGTCGCTGCATGTTAGATCCCATCAGCGCACGGTTGGCATCATCATGCTCCAGAAACGGAATCAAAGCTGCCGCCACGGAAACAAGCTGATTGGGAGCAACATCCATCATCTTGATCTCTTCAGGCAGCACCGAAATAAAGTCGCCGCCTTTTCTGACGGAAATGAGTTCTTCTTCAAATTTCCCTTTTTTGTCGAGCGGCCGGTCAGCGGGTGCAATAATCTGATTTTCCTCTTCGATTGCCGTCATGAACTTTACGTTTTCGAGGACTTTGCCGTTTTCAACAAGACGGTACGGTGTCTCAATAAATCCGAATTCGTTGACACGGGCGTAAGTACTGAGCGATACGATCAAACCGATGTTCGGACCTTCCGGTGTTTCAACCGGGCAAATGCGGCCGTAATGCGTCGGATGAACGTCGCGGACTTCAAATCCGGCGCGTTCCCGCGTCAAACCACCAGGCCCCAATGCGGACAAGCGGCGTTTATGCGTGATTTCCGACAGAGGATTAGTTTGGTCCATGAACTGGGACAACTGGCTCGATCCGAAAAATTCATTAACGACTGCCGAAACCGGTTTGGCATTGATGAGGTCGTGCGGCATCATGGTTTCGATATCCTGCAGACTCATTTTTTCTTTAATGGCCCGTTCCATTCGTACGAGGCCGATTCGGTACTGATTTTCAATCAGTTCGCCGACGGAGCGCACGCGGCGGTTTCCCAAATGGTCGATATCATCGACACTACATTCGCCCAGGCCGTTTTTCAGATCGATAAGATACTTAACGGATGCCAGGATATCTTCATTGCGCAATACGGTTAAATCCGTCGAAACATTCAACCGCAGCTTATAGTTCATCTTGGCACGACCGACATCCGACAAATCGTACGTCTCCTGCTCAAAAAAGAGGCTGTTGAAAAACTTCGCAGCAGTCTCCGGCGTAGGGGGATTGCTGGGGCGAAGTCTGCGGTAAATCTCCATGATCGCGTCTTCCGCGGTATCAATGCGATCCATGAGCAGCGTATCGCGTATAGAAGCGTTATCCAAGTCTTCATCAATGTGAATGAACTTCAATTCTCTAACGCCCTTTTCCTGGGCGATATCGAGTCCGTTTAACGGCAACTCCTCGTTACAGCGGAAAAGAATTTCTCCCGTCGCGGGATCATGCACGTCCGCTGAAAGAACTTTGCCGGTCAAATCCGCTTCTTTAATGGATACACGCTTAATCCCGGCATCCATGACTTTCTTCAGCAAAGGCTTGGTGAGCTTGCGGCCTTTCTTAACGATCACTTCATCGCTTTTGGGATCTTTAATATCCTCCGGCGCCTTCTGGCCGGCGAGCGATTCATCGACGGCAAAATAAATCTTTTCGCCTTCGAGCGTAATTTTCTCGATGCTGTAAAAATAGTTTAAGATGAATTCCGTCGAATTACCCATGGCCTTGAGCAGGATGGTGACGGGCATTTTTCGGCGCCTGTCGATCCTGACGTAGAGCAGATCCTTGGAATCAAATTCCAGATCCAGCCAGGAGCCTCGAATGGGAATGACTCTCGCCGAGTAAATCAGCTTACCCGAAGCTACGGTCTTCCCCTTATCATGATCAAAAAAGATACCGGGTGAACGGTGCAGCTGACTGACAATGACACGCTCGGATCCATTGACGATAAACGTGCCGTTTTCAGTCATGAGCGGAATTTCACCGAAGTAAATTTCCTGCTCCTTGATGTCGCGGATCGGCTTGGTCTCAGCCGCTTCCCGATTGATCTTGCCGTCGGCCAGCCGGTCGGTATCAAACACAACCAGCCTGACCACAATTTTCAAAGGAGCGGCATACGTCATGCCCTTCTGAATACACTCCTTCATATCGT
>Ga0351971_1026_pt2 | contig 17070 bp, 13 predicted proteins | sample BONcelFGM3001F11_FD_206746 | JGI IMG/M metagenome (GOLD analysis project Ga0351971, IMG submission 206746) | Enriched cells from coal bed in the Powder River Basin, Montana, United States - BONCAT cells FGM rep2 HSBNCT.FGM.300.1.F11 ...
CAGGACAGCATACCCCGCGCCATGCTTGCGGCGAATGACCGCCGGAGCGCCATCGACAAACCGCGCCAGCACTTCGACATCGTCTTCGAGTTTGAACTCCTGCCGGTGCCAGAAGCCGTTGATGGTGTCTACGTCGATGCCGTCGAACAGCGGATGGCCCGGTTCGACGCGAATCGTCGTTTTGGCGTGTGGCTCGCGGAAGACTTCGAGATGCGTTTCCTTCGCGCCGAACAGGTCGGTCAGACCGCCGCCGGGACGGTCATTCCAGGCCCAGCCTTTCTCGTCGACGTGGCCGAGCTTGGCAAACCCGACCAGCGTACCGCCGTCGGCGACGAACTGGCGCAGCGCGTCGGCGTGCTGTTTGGGCAGGTGCATGACGAACGGCAGCAGGATGACTTTGTACTGAGCGGTCGATGCGCCGACGAAGCGCGGCTCGACAAACTGAAGCGTGTAGCCGGACTCCCACAGCGCGGTGTGCGCGCCGCGCAAAGCTCGGAACAGGAATTTCTCGTTCGCCTGACCATCCAGAACGATAACGTTTTCGTGGCTGTGATAGAGCGCGATCCGCGCCTGCGGCGGCAGCGCGTCCAGGAAGAAGTCGTTGTGTTCGCGGACGATGCGCGTGACCTCGGCGGCGACGTGATAGCGGGCGGTCGGCTCGCCGTGGTAGTCAACCAGCGCGCCCCACGTCAGCGGAATGAAATTCCAGTCGCGGTAGCCCTGGTAGAGCATACATTTCGCGCCGTGGCCGATGCAGGCGATGTTGAAGCGTTTGATGTCGAGCGGGCCGGTGGCGAAGTTTGGCCCTGCCGAGAAGCCGCCGATGGGACCGCTTTCCAGCTCCGGCACCCACATGGTTTTGTCGTTGTGATGTGCGACCGAGTAGGCGAAGTCGAAGAACCACGACGAGAACGACGGGTCTTTGCGGAAGTTGTTCTCCGACGGATAAATGTCATGGCCGATGATGTCGGTGATAGCGCCGATGTCCCAGTGGTTCGGCTCGTTGCGAGCGCCCAGGTCAGGCCGCAGGCAGTCGTACAGGTTGTGCATCGTCAACTGCTGCGCGTCGTGGGCTTTGATCTGCTCGTGCTGCACGCGCACGTAGTCGGCAATCGACTTCTGCGCGAAGACGCGGTAGTCCAGCCATGCCGTCCCGTTGCCCCATTCCGCCGGCAGCGAGCGCGGCGGCTGAATCTGATGCCAGTCCTTGTAGCGATAGTGCGTTGGGTCCCACGACCAGGCGTAGTTGAGCGCGTCGATAGTCTGGTACTTCTCGCGCATGGCGTCGCGGAACAGGCGGGCGCAGTGGTCGCAGTAACACCAGTAGCCGTAGCGCCGCTGGTGCGAATGCTCGGCTTCGGTGAAGGCCGTGCCGTGCCCAATCTGGTTGTCGATCTGCCAGCAGTACAGCGCGGGTTGGTCGCTGTAACGTTCCAGCAGCAGGCCCAGGTAACGCTGAAGCTCGCTGCGCAGGCCGGGATTGTTGACGCAGGCCCAGCCCCAGACGGTGTTCATGGGGTACTTCATGCCCTCGCGGGACACCCGCTGCAAGTCGGGATACATCTCGGTCATCCAGACTGGCGGGTTGCAGGAACCCGTACCGAGCACAATCTGAATGTCGTGCTGCGACGCGAGCTCGAACGTGCGGTCGAGCCATTCCCATTCGGGCGCGCCGCGTTCCGGCTCGATGTAGTCCCAGCTCGTAATCAGCTCGGCTGTCCGAATCATCGTCAGGCCGGCTTTTTGCATGTTGGCGATGTCCCGTGTCCAGTCTTCCCGCGCGTGGGTAGGAGGGTAGTAGCTGGAGCCGATGCTGAACCGTGGCGCTCGAATTTTCATAATGAGGGCGCTTTCTCAAGCTTGGTGAAGAAGTCGCGGAAGATGGCGTCGCGGTCGATATCGTAGCCTTCGCGCATCAGGTGGCGTCCGGGGGCCTGTTTGTAGTACAGGTCGTCGGTCAGAATGGGCGACGTTAAAAGCCGCGTCGCGACCCACTCCGGCTCGATCAGCCAGGCGAAGTTGATGAGGTCCCAGATCGTCCAGGTGCGGCCAAAATGGTCGTTGATGCCGCGCATGGCGTGAATGGGATTGTTCATATACAGGTGATAGAGGTAGTCGCCGATTTTGCCCTTGCCGCGTACCCAGCGCTCCATATCTGGCAGCGAGATTTTGAGCTGCTCGCCGACGTAATACCCCGGCAGGTAGACATGCGGCACGCCGGAGTCGAACAGCAATTGCGATGCGAGCGGGTCTTGCATCAGGTTGAGCGATGGCAGGTTCGACAGGCCGGTGAACGACGGATACGACGACGTCCACGTCACCACCATGCGCGTGATGATTTCTGGTTCCATCAGCATGGCCGACGCGATGTTGGTGACACAGCCAATGGCGGCGACATACAGCGGCTCGTCGTCGCGCGCCATCGCCCGCTCGATCAGGAAACGCGCCGCCGGGCTGTCAATCGGCTCGTCGAGCGAATGCAGATAATCGGTCGAGCCGCGAAAGACTTTGCCTTCCGGGTTCTCGCCCAACATCTCGTAGACCTTGATGATCTCCTGATAACTCTGTTCCATGCCCTCGTCGGGGTCATAGAAGATGGTGTCGTGCGGGCTGGTGCCAATATCGAGCATGTTGAGCGCCGAACGGCGATAGCCCTGCGCCTTTTCCGGCAGTGTCGCGTTGCGGTCGGCTTTTAGCAGGTCGTAGGCTTGCCGCAGCGGGTCGCGGTGGTGACGGTGCGAGTATGGCTCGGCCAGCGCGCCTTCGATGTCGAGCTTGTCCTGCGACAGCAGCGCCCAGGCAATGGCGAACTGGTCGTCGATCTCATTGTAGGTGTCTGAATCAATCATCAGCCGGACGCGCCCGGTTGGCGGTTCCAGCAGTTGGCGCATTTTGTCTTCGGGAATAACCGGAAATCTGGGCACCGCAAGGCTCCTTATCAGGCATAGGTGTTCTCAAAAAGCACAATCTTTATTGCTGGCTGCCAACTTATATCAGTTGGCTCAGGTCGTTCAGGTTGGCGGCGGCGGCCCTGGCCTCGGCTGCGATCAGCGTGGTGAGTCGCTGCGCGTAGTCATACACATCGACTTCCGGGTTGCCGTCGACCACGGGCTGTATCCACTCTGGCGGGACGGCGTCTACACCGTGGAATGTGCCGGCCAACGCGCCCGCCACGCTGGCGTAGCTGTCCTTGTCGCGCCCGTACATGACCGCCCCCATGATCGACTGCTTCAGGTCGCCACCGGCCGCGACGAACATCGACAGCGCGACGACCAGCGTATGGATCGACTCGGAAAACAGGTGGCCCCATTCCAGCAGCTCGACCAACGGCTCGCGAATGGCGTAAACGTCGCGCTCGCGGCGGGCGATCACCAGCGCCTTGTCCAGAAACATCAGGTTAGGATCGTAGCGCCACGGCGTTTTGTGCCAGTGGTCGCCCTCGCGCCGCCGTGCGAAACGTTGGTGCGCCGCTCGCGCCGCTTCGATCACGCCGTCAACCGTCGGCTGCGGGCGCATGGCTTCGGCAACGGCGGCGACCAGCATGGCGGCGGCGGTTTTCGCGTGCCCATCGGTCAGGAATGCCAGGTCAAAGCCGAGCTGGTAGGCATCGTCCGGGCGGCAGGCGGCAATCAGGCCGAGCGGCGAGTTCGCCATGATCGCGCCATTGGTCGGCTCGCCGCCAAAAATGACCTTGTCGCGGCCCCAGATGGCCTTCAGGTAATACTCTTCAGCAAAGCCCTCGTACATCGCATCCGGCGCGTGGTGGTAGGCTTTCGCCAGCACATGCGCCAGGTCACCCGCGCGCGGCTTGCCACCGGCATGAAAGATCGCCTCGCAAAACAGGTGCTTCAGCCGGGTGTCGTCGGTGTACGCGCCGACTCGCTCGCCCTCGCCGAACTGGGCGTGGTGGCTGGGCGGGCGGTCATACGGCACGAATCGGTCGAGGTTGCCGCCGTAAGTGGCGCGAATCTGTTCGGGCGTCCAGTGTTCGACCGGCCCGCCGAGCGCGTCGCCAATGGCCCCGCCCAGCAGGCAGCCATAAACTTTTTTGAAGAGTCGGCTGTTTTCGATGATGACGCTTCCTTAGTGATGAGGCAGCAGCCAGATGCGCGATTTGGGCAGTTGGATCGGGATCGTGCTGCCATCGACAGCGTGATAGTCGGCGGGTCCGTGGGCCAGCCACTTCTGCCCCTGCACGTCCAGCAAGACCTGCGTGTGTGTCCCCATATAGACCTGGGAAACGACCCGCGCGTTCAGCAGGTTGCCGCCGCCATTCGGCACGAGCCGCACATCCTCCGGGCGTACGGTCAGCATCACCGCGCCGTCGGGCAGGTTGACCCGGCTGGCGTCGATCTCCAGCGGCCCGGTTGGCGTTTCGACCACGTCTCCGCGCCGTGTGCCGGGCAGCACATTCTCGTTGCGGAAGAAGTTCGCCACTCGCGCTGACCCTGGGCGGTCGTAAAACGCCTGCGGTGTGTCGTACTGCTGCAAGACGCCGTCGAACATCAGCGCGACCCGGTCGGCCAACATGACCGCTTCCTCCTGATCGTGGGTGACGAAGACGGCGGTGATGCCTAACTCGCGCTGGATGCCGCGAATCAACTCACGCATTTCCAGGCGCAGGTTGGCGTCCAGGTTCGCCAGCGGCTCGTCCAGCAGCAGCACTTTTGGCTTGACGACCAGCGCGCGCGCCAGGGCGATTCGTTGCTGCTGGCCGCCGGAGAGCTCGTGTGGGCGGCGTTTTTCGTAGCCCGGTAAACGTACCAACTCCAGCATTTCGCTGACGCGGCGGTCGGTTTCGCGTTTGTCGACCTTCGCCATGCGCAGGCCGAAGCCGACATTTTGGGCGACATCCATCGTCGGGAACAGCAGGTGCTTCTGGAAGACCATGACCGCGCCGCGCTTTTCGGTCGGGATACTCACAATCGACCTGCCGTCGAAGATGACGTCACCGCTCGACGGCAGCAGCAGGCCAGTAATCATGCGCAGCGTGGTCGTCTTGCCGCAGCCGGAAGGCCCCAGAAACGCCACCATCTCGCCGCTGTTGATCTCCAGATTGAGCGCGTCGACGGCGACAACACTGCCGAAACGCCGGGTTAAATCCTTTAAGACGACCTGTGTCATAGTCGACCAAAACCTCCCATAACAGCCGACTCTCGGCCAAGCTGCCGGGACGTCAGGATGAGCATCAGAATTGCCGGTGCGACGAACACCAGACTGATGGCAGCCGCGTTCGAATAATTGGTGCCGCTAATGAACGGGAACAGCACCATGGGCAGCGTAATCACGTTGCCGCCGCCGATGAGGACGGTGGTCACGTACTGGCTCCATGAAATCAGGAAGGTGAACATCGTCGCCACGATCAGCCCTGGCAGGATACCGGGCAAGGTGACGTGGCGGAACACCTGAAACGGCCCCGCGCCTAACGACCGCGCCGTGTCTTCGAGGTCGGTCCCGTAGTTGGCGAACACGCTCGACATCACCAGCACCATATAAGGAATACAGGGGATCATGTGGACGAGGCAGACGCCGAGGAATGTGTCGGTCAGGTGCAGCCGAATGAAGACCTGGTGAATGCCCATCGTCGCCACCAGGCTTGGCACGATGATCGGCACCATCAGCAGCCATTCGACCGTTTCCTTACCCCGGAAGTTGTAGAGCGCCAGCGCGCGCGAGGTCGGCAGGCCGACGAGAATGGACAGGAACGACACCACCAGCGCAATCGCGAGGCTGGTGACAAACCCTTCGCCAACGCGCGACGACGGCGAGAGCACGTACTGCCACGGGCCAAGACTCCAGTCGCTGGGGACGAGCGCCGGGAACAGCCAGCGGTGCGCGAACGACCACATAATCTGCGGAATCATCGGCGCGATGACGGCGATCAGGAGGCTGATAAGGGCCACCCAGCGGAAAATTTTCAGCATCGGGTCTGGTCCTTTAAGTGTTCACGGCGTAACGCGCCAGCCGCTTGTAGGCGACCAGCAGCACGACCGCGACCAGCGCAAGAATGACGCTCATCGCCATCGCCTGGGGGCGCAGCGCGAGGTCCGGGTCCTGGTAATTTCGGAATGCCAGCACGGGCAGCGTCGTCGGGTGTCGAACGCCCAGCAGCAGCGGAATTTCGTAATTGGCGAACACGTAGGCGAAGACAATAATCGACGTGGACAGCAAGCCGGGCAGCATCAGCGGCAGCAGCACGAAGCGAAATCGCTGCCACTTGTTCGCGCCCAGCGTCTGCGCCATCTCCTCGTACTGCGGGCCAACGCTCTTGAGCACCGCCAGCACCACCAGCCCAATGAACGGCACTTCTTTCCACAGAAACGTAAGTTGAATGGCGATGCCAGTCCGGTCGAACACCATCACCGGGAAGTCGCCCGGTCGCTCCGTCAGCCCGGCGGCGACGCCGATGCGCGACAGCAGACCGCTCTGGCTGACGAGCAGCACGATACCCGCCGCCGCCACGAGATGCGGAATTGGAATGGGAATCTGAAACAGGAAGGTGAAGAACTTGCTGCCGCGAAAACGATTGCGCAGCACTAGCGCGAACACCACCGCCAGCACCGACGACATGAGCGTGCTCATGAACGCAATCGAGAAGGTGAGCCAGGCCGACTGGTAAAAGTTTGGGTCGCTCAGGATGTCCTGATAGTAACTGAGCGTAAAATCTGTCAATCCAATAATGGGGAAATAACCGAAGCTCTGGCCCAGTCCAAACAGCAGGCCGCCGCCGAACAGGAGACAGATGATCGCGAGCGCCGGGAACAGCATCAGCGGTACGCGCAGTCTTTCCATCAGTTGCATTCGTCGCATTTGCTTTTCCTGCGATAAGAGCAGGTGGCTGGCAACAGCCACCTGCGATCTGCGATGCGCTTGCGATTACTGCTCGAGTACGTTCTCGACCCAGCCCTGTTCCATCGCCGTCACCCACGCCGGCGGGGGCTCCGGCAGGGCGGCCGCGGCCAGAATGTCGGCCGGAAGCGTTGCGGCATGCAGTTCCATCGCGCCGACGGCATCCTGGAATTCCTGCGAGTAGACCGCCGGGCTGATGGGCGACAACCATGCCCAGCCTTCAGGGTCGACCATGTTCAGTTGGAACTCTTCAGTCAACATGTAGTTCGCCACCACCATCGCGCCCGCCGGGTTGGGGGCGTTGAATGGAATGGCGACGAAGTTGTTGTTTGAGATCGTGCCGGTGTCGAACACGAACGTACGAATGGTGTCGGGGTAGGCGCCGCTGATGATATTACTGGCGGCATTTGCCGGGCCGTAGCCCATGTTAAACGCGACTTCCTGGTTCGCCAGCAGGCCGTCCATGATGGCGGCTTCGGGGTAGGTTTCGCCAGCGCGCCACAGGTCCGGCTCGATGTCATTCAGGTATTCCCAGACGACCGGCGCGTACTGGTCAAAGACTGCCTGGTCAAATTCGCCCAGGAACGGCTCTGGCCCGCCTGCCGCCCAGTAGAACAGGTGGCGGACGAAGACGCTGCCGGTGAAGTCGGGGATCGCCGGGTAGGTGAACAGGCCCGGATTGGCGTGAATCCACGTCTGGAGGTCTTCAAACGTGGTGGGTGGTTCTTCGCCGACGAGGTCGGTGTTGTATTCGATCACGAATTGGGCATGGCCCCACGGCGACTCATAGCCTTCGACGGCGACGCCAAAGTCGAATGCCAGCGCCGGGTCAGACCAATCGACGTAGGCTGCGTTCGGGATCGACTCCGACCACGGGCCGTAGAGCAGCGAAGCATCTTTCAGCGTGCGGAAGTTCTCGCCGTTGATCCAGATCAGGTCGACGCTGCCGGTTTCGACGTTCGCCGACGCTTCGTCGATCAGTTTGTTGACGACTTCAGCGGTGTCGCCCACCGGCACACGGTTGAGCGTGACGCCGTACAGGTCGAGGACGCGCTGGCCGATGTCCGTGTCGACATCGGTATTGATCTTGTCGTCGCCGCCCCACATGAAGAAATTCACCGTCGTGCCTTCGGCTGCCGCCAGCACATCGGCCCAGCTTTCGTACCCAGGGACTTCGCCCAGTAGTTCCGCATCCTGAGCGACGACGCTGCCCAGCGCCATCAGGCTGAGAACCAGAACCCCCAAAAGAACCAACCGCTTTGCCTTAAACATCACGATTCTCCTCTAAACGGACTATTTCGATGAAAAGGAACTTCGGTCCCGTTAGTCGATAACCGCCTCCTATTTTCCGAATATCGTTCACCATTGTTCGTAACCGTTCAGCTATCGACACACGTCTTGCATGTGCCTGGCTGAATGGGAGCTGTCGAAATTATGGTTTCCTGGCTTCATGCCACCTGGCTTCGCAGGAGCGCGAGCGCCGCGCGCAGCTCGCCGTCGTAATCCTGCGCCAGCGGACGCCAGACGTTGACGGCGCGCCCGGTTTCGGCGTTTGGGTTAGGGAATGTTTCCATCACCAGTGGGCCGGTGTAGCCGACCTGATCGAGCGCCGCCTTGATGGGACCCCACTGGATATGCCCGCCTCCGGGCAGTCGCCGGTTGCTATCGGTGCAGTGGAAGTGGCCCAACCGCGCCCCGGCTGCCACGATGGCCGCTGCCAGGTCGGCTTCTTCCATGTTCATGTGGTAGGTGTCTAACTGAAGTTTCAGATAGGGGTGGTCGACCAGCGCCAGATAATCGAGCGCTTCCGCCACCGTGTTGAAGATGTACGTTTCGAAGCGATTGATGATTTCGACGCACAGCGTCACGCCGTGATCGCTGGCATAGCTCGCCACTTCGCGCATCGCGTTGGCGCTGCGCTCCCGGTACGGGCGCAAGTCGCGCTCAGTGGGGAAGTGGAGCCAGGGTACGTGGGGGAGTCCGCCCAGAATCGGGCTGCCGAGCCGGGCCGCCGCATCGACGCACTGCTTGAGATAGATGATTCCGGCGCGGCGGGTGGCTTCGTCCGCGGATGTGATGTCTTTGTCGGCGGGCAGGCCCAGGCTGCAACAGACATCCAGCTCGTGCCGGTCGAGTTCGCCGCGAAAGCGTGCTGTGTCCGTATCGCCGCCGTCGATGAGCGAGACTTCGACCACGTCACAGCCATTCGCTTTGGCGCGCGCAAACACGCTGGTCTGGTCGTCTGACCAGTTGGCGAGCCAATAAAAGACTTCAATGCCTAATTTGCGCACGGTATTTTCGCCCAACATGAGCCGACTAAGTGCTTAAATCTGAAATCTAAAATGTTTACGCCGACATCATAGCACCAATTGAATCTTTGTCAACGACTCCGCTTCTCGCTTAGTTTCCAGTTAACAGCCCATAAGGCGATGCGCTTGACAGCATTTCTGTAACGCTATAGTATGGTTGGATGCATGGATTAGCCGCGTGAAATTTCAGTTTTCAGCGGCATGAGGTAGCGTGTTTTGCAAAGAAAAACCGATCTTCAGCCTGTGGACCTGCCAAACCTCACCGACGTGATCTATCAGCTCCTGCGCGAGCGGATTTTGCGCTATGAATTCGCCCCCGGCGCGCGCCTCGACCTGGCGGAGCTTGAAGCGTCGTTGGAGGTCAGCCGTACGCCGCTGAAAGACGCGCTGACGCGTCTGGAGGCTGAAGGACTGGTGGAAATTCTTCCACGGCGTGGCACGTTTGTTGCCGCCATCAGCGCGGAAAAACTGGATGAGGCCTACAAAATACGCAGCGCTTTTGAGCTGTATGTCGTGCTGTGCATCTTCAAATACCTGACGCCGCAAGACTTTGCATTTTTTCACGACCTGCGTCAATCGCTTGAAGCGCTGGCGCAATCCGCCGACGCGAACGGGTGGGGCAGCATCATTCACGACTATCTGGCGCTCGACCAGCAGCTCCACGAGCATTTCGTACTGCGCGGCGGCACCCCGCGTATGCTGCAACTGTTCCAGCAAATGAACGTGCATATGCACGTGCGGCGCATCATTAGGCGCTACCAACCGCGTGACTTCCAGGCGCTGCACTTTGAGCACGAGCAGATATTCGAGGCGCTGGACGACCGCTCGCCGGATCGTTTGAATGCCGCGCTGCTGAATCATCTGGAAGCGTCGCGCTACCGGGCCTTACGCTACTCGCAAGAGACCCCATAAATTTCAGTTTACTTACGCTTGTTCGTCTTTTCTCGCCGTCAGGAATAACTTGTGGACACAACGCGACTTAGCGCGTGGCAGTGGCGTGTCGTCATTCTTGGCTGGGTCACTTACGCTGCTTTTTACCTGGGTCGCGTCAATCTTGCGACCGCGCTCCCGGCTATCGAAGCGGACCTCCACTGGCTGCCGACCGACACCGGGCTGCTCGCGGGGGCCATGTTGTGGTCCTACGGCATCGGCCAGCTCATCAATGGCTGGCTGGGCCAGTATGTCGACACCCGGCGCATGGTCTTTATCGGCATCGCCGGCTCGACCGTCGTCAACCTGATCTTTGCCGTGTCTTCTTCACTACCGGTGATGTTTGCCCTGTGGCTCATCAACGGCTATCTCCAATCCATGGCCTGGGGGCCGATCCTCCGAACCCTGAGTGACAACCTGGAGCCTGGGCAGCGCAACCGCATCGCCGGGGTGTTTGGCGCGTCCTACGTGGTGGGCAACACGCTTACATGGCTGCTGACCGGTCTGCTGCTCACCAGTGGTCAATGGCGTCTGACGTTCGTCGTGCCGCCGCTGCTGATGTTCGGGGTCGGCCTGGGCTGGTACACGCTCACTAAACCGGCAAAATCAACCGTCCACGCTGCGCGCGAGAACATTCTCCCCGGTTCAATGCGTGAAGTCATTCGCCAGACGTGGCCGGTTCTGCTGACGGCTATCGTGGCGGGGGCGCTCATCAACGGCGCGCTGCTCTTCGCGCCGACCTATGCCGCCCAGACACTGCCGGTCGATCAGGCGGCGCTTACGGCGGTCATCTTCCCCGTCTCCGGCCTGCTCGGCACTGTCTGGTTAAGCAGTCTCGTCATGCGCCGCGTCGGCGGCGATGTGGTTCAGGGCCTGATCGTGCTCCTGCTCATTTCGGCGGCGGCGCGAGCATTGGCGGTAGTCCTGCCGCCCTCCACGCTGGTATCCGTGCTCCTGCTGGCGGCGATGGGCGTGACCTCGTATGCGCTGACAAACGTCCTGCTCACGGCAGTCCCATTGACGATCTACGCCCACCTGGGGACTTCGGTCGTGGCGGGGCTGATGGATGCGACTCACAGCCTGGGTGGGGCGGTCGGCAGCACGCTGGTCGGGTTGCTGTTGTTGTGGGGGAGCTGGCCGCTGGTCTTTATTGTCTGGACGCTGCTGCCGCTGATTGCAGCAGTCGTCATCAGTCTTGTACTTCGCCGGGCGGCCGCGCAACGGCTGAGCCGGCAGGAAGGGATTTTATGACAACGCCTCTCGCGGGCCTGCGCGTCATCGATCAGACGCAGGCGCTGGCTGGACCCTACTGCGGCATGATGCTGGGCGACCTGGGCGCGGATGTCATCAAGATTGAGCGACCCGGTTCTGGCGATCAGTCGCGGACGTGGGGGCCGCCATTTGTAGGTACGGAAAGCACTTACTATCTGGCGGTGAACCGCAACAAGCGCAGCGTCACCCTCAACATCACGGCTGCGGCGGGGCGCGAGATTCTTTACAAATTAGTCGACGATGCCGATATTTTTATGACGAACGTTGCGACCACGGCATCGCTCCAAAAATATGGCCTCGATTACGAAACCCTGCGGGAACGTAACCCGCGTTTGATTTATGCGTCGATCAGCGGCTATGGACGCACGGGACCGCGCGCCGGGCAGTTTGGCTATGACCTTGTCTCGCAGGGCGAGTCGGGCATGATGGCGATTACCGGCGCGCCAGGGGCTGGGCCGATGCGGTTTCCAACCCCGATTGCCGATATGACCTGTGGCCTGTTCACGCTGGCGGGTATTCTAGCGGCGCTGGAAGCACGGCACGCGACCGGCGTCGGGCAGATGCTCGATATGTCGTTGCAGGAAGGTCAGCTAACCTGGCTCGAGAACTATGCCGGCGCTTACTTCGCCACCGGCGAGGAACCGCAGCAGTATGGCAACCGCCATCCACAAATCGCGCCTTATGAGCCAGTCGAGGCGTTGGATGGCAAGTGGTTCATTCTGGGCGTCGGGTCCGACAACACCTGGCGCAAGTTCTGCGAGGTGGCGGGACTCGATGTCCTGGCAGGCGATGCTCGTTTTAACACCAACGCCGACCGCGTCGAAAATTACGATGCGCTGATGCCGCACGTCCGGGCGGTCATCGCGCAGCGTCCGGCGCACGAGTGGCTTGAGCTGCTGCGCCTTGCCGATGTGCCGGTCGGTAAAATCAACACCGTTTCTGAGGCGTTGGCCGACCCACATCTGCTGGAACGCAACTTCATTGTCGAACTCGAACACCCGTCGCTGGGGCCATTTCGTTCGCTGGCGACGCCCATCCATATGTCGATGACGCCGCTGCGCTACGAACAGCACCCGCCCATGCTGGGCGAACATACGCATCAGGTATTGGAATCGCTTGGCTACACGGCCACGCACATACAACAGCTACAGGCGGCGGGGGTCATTTAGGCATCGCATCACCAGTTAATGCCTTAATTGTGCCGTTCACACCTTCGCAGATGCAGCCAAAGCTGTAAAACCTGCTCGCCGCTTTGTGGGGATACGGGTCCATGCGCGCTATTCCCGCATGGACGATACAGCGCGCGTTGTGTGACGCCCAGTCGACATCCTTGATGCAGACAGCCTGCCTCATTGAACGTGAGTACATTCGGTTTCAAGAGTCGTCTCGCGGATTGTTGGCGAGCAGAAGGGGCGCGTTGGAGACGTCAGGCGGACGGACATCGATCTTCAAGGTGTCGATGTGGTCTTGGCGCTCGTGTGAAGGAGCCAGCGTCTTCTCCTTCTAGAGGTCGCCTGGAAGCTCGTCATCGACTGAATCTACTTTCGCAGATTTGCCCCGCAGGATTCGCGCACAATTAACGTGCCATACACGAGACTCTTCACAGGGATATCACTCTCACTCGTTATCAGGTGATGCAGTTTTTGAAATGCCAGAATGCCCATCTCCAGCTTTGGCAGGTGGACGGTTGTCAGCGGCGGCCGGGTGTAGGCGCTCTCAACAATATTATCGATACTGGCGATGGCGATATCCTCGGGAATGCGCCACCCCTCTTCCTGAAGCGCTTCCATTGCGCCTAACGCTGTTTTGTCGCTGATGGCGATTACGGCGCTGGGGTAGTGGTCCAGCGCAAGAATTTCTTTCATCTGCAAATAGCCCTTGAGCGGATTTCCTGAAACGGGTTTCGGCATCCACTCCGGCGGGATCAATAAGCCCACCTCTGCCATTGCTGCCCTACAACCGTGTAGTCGGTCTACGAGACTGCTGTACTTGGTTGGCCCTGGCAAGACGGCAATCTCACGGTGTCCCAGTCTCAGCATGTGCTGAGTGACCATGTAACCCGCCGAAAAGTTATCGCCCAGAACACAGGGAAGCTGATGGTCGTCAATGTGGTTCTCGACCAGCACGACCGGCACATTAGGCGCTTTTAGCTGCATAACCATCTGCGGGGTGATATCGCCATCGTTCGCGACAACCAGACCAGAGACAGACTTCATCACTCCTTTTTTCAGAAGATTAAGAGCCTCTGTCGTCCGATCAAACATAAACAGATTAACCTGATAGCCAGCTCGTTGCGCCTCGGACTGAAACCCACGAATGATGTCTCCGTAAAAGCTGTCCATCATTGCCGGTATCGAACCCTTTTCGATCAATAAGCCGACGGTTCGCGCAGGGAGCCGATTGGTGTCCTTTATCGTATAGCCCAGTTCAGTGATCTTTTCCCAGACCCGTTTCGAGGTCTCTGGCGCAACGCCTGGCTTGTCATGGATCACCATCCAGACCGCTGACGCGGAGACATTGGCAGCGCGAGCAACGTCGCGCATGGTGGGATTGAGTTTTCTCATAGATTACCGCTCTGTAATGCTTGTTCACTAAACAGGTCGATGATTTTCGCTAGCTGATTGCTTGACTCGTGTCGCTGACACTCTTATAATGAGCATAGATTGGCTTATTATAGATTAGTTTCGCGTGTTTAGAGTGCAAAAAGAGAAAAATGAACACCAGTTTATTTACTAAACAGATTCCCCGTGACTTGCGTCAATTCCTCATCCTTCTCTCATTGAATGCCAGCTCTACCGCCTGTTGGTGCCCAGTCCAGACGGCATTTTCCCGCCAGAAACGGCGGATACTCCAATGAATCACATCAAGATAGACCTGGACCGCCGAATCAGCAGCATTGATCGTAACATCTTTGGCGGATTTATTGAGCACCTGGGTCGTTGTATCTATGGTGGAATTTACTGCCCTGGGTCGCCCCTGGCGGACCAAAGCGGCCTGCGGCTCGACGTGCTCCAGGCGCTTTCCCGGTTGCGAATTCCGATTGTGCGCTACCCAGGGGGCAACTTTGTATCGGGCTATCGCTGGACGGACGGGATCGGCCCGCGTGAGGCGCGACCTTCTCGCGTCGATATGGCCTGGAACGCCGTAGAAAGCAATCACTTCGGCACGAATGAGTTTATCGACTTCTGCCGCAAACTGGGCGCCGAACCCTATTTCGTCGTCAACTGTGGCGATGGCGATATGCGAGAAGCGCGCGACTGGGTCGAATATTGCAATGGGACTCATGACACCGCGCTGGTGAGGCTGCGCCAGAAACACGGCTACGAAGCGCCACATGCCATCAAATATTGGGGCATTGGCAACGAAGTCGATGGTCATTGGCAAATCGGCTATAAGACGCCTGAAGAATATGCCCGCGCGTACACCGAATTTGCCAAAGTCATGAAGTGGGCTGACCCCACAATCAAACTGGCCGCCTCGGTGACCTCATCCTGGAAAGGCAGCATTGTCGAGCGGGCGCAGCTTTTGATTGAGCAGGCGAGCGATTTCATCGACTACCTCTCCATTCACTGGTACGTCGGCAACCCAGAAAATGACTTCGCGCAATACATGGCCCAGTCTGAGCTCATTGAGGAAAGGTTGAGCGCATATGAGGGTCTGGTGCGAGCGCTCAGTATGCAACAGAAACTGACGCACCCGATTTCGCTGGCTGTGGATGAATGGAACGTCTGGTATCGGACCCATCCCGACCACGGCAACGCGCTTAACGCGCTCGAGGAAACTTACAACCTGGAAGACGCGCTAATGATCGCCGTGCAGCTCAACGCCTTCATTCGACACAGTAACTCCGTGCGGATGGCAAACCTGGCGCAGCTTGTCAACGCGATTGCCCCCGTTTTTGTCAACGACGATGGCCTCGTCCTGCAAACTATTTTTTATCCGCTGGAAATCTACAGCCGGACTTGCGGAGATACGTCGCTGGACGTGTTCTGGAAGGGCGAGACGTTTAGCGGCGGGCCGTATACCGGCGTGCGGGTGCTGGACGTGTCCGCGTCGCTCGACGAAGAGCAGCGACGACTTTCGGTCTATGTCGTCAACCGCAGCCAAACGGACGCCATGGAAACGACCATCTCCCTGGACAGCGGTTCCTTTGGCGGTGAAGTCAGCGCCTATGTTGTCAACGGCGCTGACATTAAAGCGGAAAACACCTTTCACAACCCCAACGCGGTCTTAACGACCGAACGTGCTTACAAGACTCATCAGCAAAGTTTATTTACATATACCTTCGAGCCACATTCCGTCACGGCGCTCGTCTTTTCACTTTAGAAAGCGAATCGGTTTCTTTAATCGGAAGGGGGGTGAAGGCGCTATCGAAAAATGAGCATCCGGCACAAAGCATGAAAGCGGGTTTGTGGATGATTTACGTCCAGTTCCGCGACCAAAAAGATATATATAAGGAGATGTTCCATGTCTAGATTCCTGCCCATTTTATTAGTGGTCTTTCTGATTCTCGGTGTCGGAATGCCGGTGGCGGCTCAGGACGCTACCGACCTTTCGCTGTGGGTATTCGTCGAACGGCATGGGCTGTTCATGCAGAATCAGGCCGAGCGCTGGAATGAAGTGAACCCGGATCGTCCGATCAACCTCACGTTTGAGACTATCGACTACACCCCGATGCATGACAACCTGCTGGCCGCGCTGCTGGTCGGCATGGGTGCGCCGGACCTCGTGGACGTGGAAATCAAGAAATTCGCCACCTTTACCAAGGGCGAACTTCACTTCATCCCGCTCAATGACGCCATCGATCCCTATCGCGAGGACATCATCGAGTCCCGTCTTGCTCCTTATACGGCAAACGGCCAGAACTATGGTATCGACTACCATTTGGGCTCGTTTGTGATGTTTTACAACACCGCCATTCTGGAAGCTGCCGGCGTCGATGTCGACAGCATTCATACGTGGGATGACTACATCGAAGCTGGCAAGCTGGTCACGCAAGATACCGACGGTGACGGCACGCCGGACGTGTACATGACCACCATCGAAACGACCGACATCTTCTCGACTTACCCGTTGATGCTCATGATGGGCGGCGGGACATACAATGCAGAAGGTGAAACCATTCTCAATAGCCCGGAGAACGTCGAAGCGCTCCAGTTCATCCAGGACCTCGTCTACGAGCATGGGATCGCACGGCCTACGTCCGGCGGCAATCACCACGCTCCCGATCACTACATTGACCTGGTCGAAGGCCGGGTCGCGTCCCTGTGGATGCCGCAGTGGTACATGACCCGTTTCCCGGACAACATGAGCAGCGAGCTGGCGGCTGTGGAAGTTGTCCGGCCGATGCCGGTCTTTGAAGAAGGTGGTTACACGACCACGATGGGCGGCGGTACGGGAACCGTCATCACTGACCAGATCGACCCGAGCAAGGTTGAGCTGGCTAAGGAGTTCCTGGCATTCGCGAAATTGACCTATGAAGCCAATGTGGCATTGTGGACGGACCTGGGCTTCGACCCGATGCGGGTTGACGTGTATGAAGACCCGGCGCTTTTGATCGCCATGGACGACTTTAGCGGCGAAGTTCCCTTCACCTACATCCAGGCCGGGCTGGGCAACGTGGCCCCAGAATTCACTGGACCGTTCTACCCCGAAATGGCGACGATCTTCCAGACGACCGCGCTCTATGATCTGCTTGAGAACCAGAAGT
>Ga0351971_1106_pt1 | contig 17051 bp, 19 predicted proteins | sample BONcelFGM3001F11_FD_206746 | JGI IMG/M metagenome (GOLD analysis project Ga0351971, IMG submission 206746) | Enriched cells from coal bed in the Powder River Basin, Montana, United States - BONCAT cells FGM rep2 HSBNCT.FGM.300.1.F11 ...
AGAGAAATTTCATGCCATGGGGCAAAAAAGCGCAAAGATGTGGATGAAACGCTCCGATTCCCAACCGGAGGATATGGCCGATTGCAGCGGCCTGCCCAAATTACAGGATTGCATGGATGACACCTTCGCCAATTTCTGGCATGGTTATATTGAGACAACGCCCGAAGCATTTGAAAAAGAAGTATACACATGCCCCATCGCCGGCGCCTGGTCCAAGCAACCGGAGCTTTGTGAGATACTGCTTAACGCATCCATGTGCGGAATGATGGAAAGTCTGAACCCGAAATTCAAACCGCAGGGTTTCAGCCAATTACTGGTGAAGGGCGATAAAACCTGCCGCTTCCGGGTGGAAATGGAGAAATGAGTATGAAGCCTTATTAAAAATGGCGCGGGCTTATCAATCGAACTGAAAAGGAGGCATAATTATGAGCCAGATAGAAACCGAGGTATTAATCATCGGTGGCGGGATTGCTGGCACTGCCATAGCCAGAGAGCTATCCAGGTACAAAATTGATGCGACCCTGGTTGAAAAAGGGGTTGATTTTGGTCAGGGTATTACAAAATGCAGTTCCACGATGATGTGCCAAGGGTCTAATACTCTTGAGTTCAGGTCAGAATATCACAATAGCCGGTTGGTTTGGGCCGGCATGCCTTTAATGGAGCCCCTGTGCCGGGAGCTTAATATACCATTGAAGAGGATCGGGTCGCTCGAGTTGATAAAAAATCAGGCAGGCATGCGCCGTCCTGAAAAGATGATACGAAGATTTAACGAATACAGGGGCAAATACATCCCTCCCGAGGTAGAGCCGATTCAACTGATTGACCGGGAGACCCTTCGCGGCTGGGAGCCCAATCTTAATAAGCAATTTATCGGTGCTTTATACGATCCCAACATTGCCGTAAACGACCCGGTCAGACTGACCATCGCCCTGGCTGAGAATGCCGGACAAAATGGAGTCAATACATTGCTGGAGACCGAAGTGCTGGGTATATCTGCAGGAACAGATACCTTCGAGGTCCAGACAAATAACGGATCCATCAGATGTCGATACATTATCAATGCGGCTGGGGAATATATAGGCAAGTTGGCTCGGATGGCCAATGCCGATGACTTTGCACTGTATCCGGTCAAAAGCTATCAAGCTGTTCTGGATAAGAAGATGGGCGGGTTGATTAACCATATGGTCTTTACGGCGGAAAACGGAATGGTGTCCCCCACCATCCATGGTAATTTGTTCTTTGGCATATCCCCCGGAACACAACGCTTGGGTAAGGCGCATGACCACGCAACCGACCAAAGACTGGCTGATGCCGCACTGAAACATGCTCAGGAATTGGTGCCTGGCGTCTCAGCCAGAGACATCATTAATTCCTTTGTTGGCTTTATTGTGTTTAGAAACTTCGAGATCGGCTGGCACGAGTGTACGGTTGGTGTGTCAAGGTGGGTGCCTCGATTTATCAATGCCAGTATCGGTTTTCCCGGAATTTGTGCCGCCCCGGCGGTAGCCAAAGAGATGGTCGAAATACTGACCAAGCACGGGCTTCGTTTAGAGGAAAATCCCGAATTCAATCCCTACCGGGAAGCAATGCCCGATTTTAGCGAGCTTTCCGACGAAGAAAAAAAGAAGCTTATTGCCGAGGACCCGAGATACGGACATGTGGTTTGCCGTTGCGAGACAGTAACTGAGGGCGAGATAGTCGAGGCGATTAAGAGGGGAGCCAGAACCCTCGATGGGGTTAAGTTCAGATGTAGACCGGGCATGGGGCGCTGCCAGGGCGGTTTCTGCGGCCCCAGAGTAACCAAAATTCTGGCGCGCGAACTGGGCATCCCTGAGACAGAAGTGACGAAAAAGGGCGGCGAATCCCGGAATCTGATGTACAAAAGCAAGGAATTACTGGAGGCACAACAATGAAGCTGCAAGACGTAGATGTAGCCGTAATCGGCGCCGGACCAGCCGGAATGGCCGCTGCGATCAAGGCCAGAGAAGCGGGGGCTGAGAATGTAGTTATTATGGAGCGGGCGGAAGAGTTGGGCGGACTGCTGCATCAGTGTGTGCATAATGGCTTTGGCTTACTCTATTTTAATCAGGACCTCACTGGCCCGGAATATGGGCATCGCTTCATTGAGAAGGTTATGGATTCCGGAGTGAAGCCGCTGCTGGAAACCATGGTAGTCAGACTTACCGAGGACAGGCAGATTGGTGCAGTCAATACCCGGGAGGGCTACATTACTTTCAAGCCCAAGTCCATCGTTCTGGCCATGGGCTGTCGGGAACGGAGCCGGGGGGCGCTGAATATACCGGGCACAAGGCCGGCCGGCGTGCTCACTGCCGGAACGGCCCAGAGATATGTCAACGTGGAAGGCTTTGTCCCGGGGAAGAAGATAGTCATTCTCGGCTCGGGTGACATAGGAATGATCATGGCTCGCCGTCTGACGCTGGAGGGTGCTCAGGTGGAAGCGGTGGTGGAGATACTCCCCTACATAGGCGGGTTAATCAGGAATGAGGTGCAATGCCTGCATGATTTTGAAATACCGTTGTTTCTGGAGCATACGGTTACCAGGATTCATGGTGAGGAACGGGTAAGGGCAGTGACGATAGCCAAGGTAGATGGCAGGAGGAACCCGGTTGCGGGTACGGAGAGAACGATAGCATGTGACACGCTCCTGCTATCGGTTGGTCTCATTCCCGAAAATGAACTGTCCGTAATGGCCGGGATACGATTGGACCCGGTTACCGGAGGGGCTCTTGTCGATGAAGTGAGGCAAACGACGGTTCCCGGAATATTTGCGGGTGGGAACGTGCTTCATGTCCATGATCTTGTCGATAACGTCTCCTGGGAAAGTGAACTGGCCGGGGAGAGTGCCGCCAGGTTTGCCCTGGAAGGGAAACAACAACAGAGAGGCGAAATCAGCATAAAGGCAGGAACAAACATCAGATACATTGTTCCCCAGACCATCAGCGGTCAAAGAGATGCAACCCTTTATATGAGGGTTACCGAACCGGAAGAAATGGTTAGAATTAAAGTAGGCGACATTATGACCAAAGGGATACGGGCTGTAAAACCCAGCGAAATGCTGAAGATTGAGCTTTCCGCAGAGACATTGAAGAAGCTGAAAGAGGGAACGAAGGAAATAATCGTAGACTGTGAAAAAAGAGGAGGAAAATAAGGTGGCACAAGAAAATATGTTCATCTGCATCGGTTGTCCCCTCGGTTGTGAGGTAACGTTGACTATAAGCGACAAAGGCGATGTAGTCGGATTTGCCAACAATAAATGCAAGGAAGGGGAAAAGTACGTTCTGGAAGAGTACAAAAACCCGGTTCGTACCCTAACTGCCACAGTACTCACTCAAAGCAGTTCCCAGCCCTTGCTGGCAGTAAGAACCAACAAACCGATATTGAAGACGATGCTTGTAGAAAGCATGACGGTTTTAGCCCGGACAAGGGTGAAAGCTCCTGTCAAAATGGGTGATGTTATTGTCCCCAATCTGCTGGATACCGGTGCTGATGTGGTGGCAAGCAGTAATCTGTCTTCCTAGACAAAAAATGGAGGGGGTGGTTTTTTAATGGAAAAAATAACTTTGGAAATGGCCGAAAAGATGCTCGAGGCTGCTGAACGGTGGGCTTCGCTCGCCGGCTATCCGAGCAGCATTGCGGTAGTTGATGAAGCGGGTGCGGTAATCGCCGTCCATCGAATGGATGGCGCCGGGCCAATGACGACTGATATTTCAATCAATAAGGCCTTTTCATCTGTTTATTCGGGCGCGCCTACATTGATGCTGGCTCGATTACTAGACCCGCGCATGACAGGCAAAACAATCGGCAGCGGTGGGCTCGGGCTACTGACACAAGCGAGACTTCGTCTTATGTTCATTCCCGGTGGCAATCCAATCAGGGATGGGGAGATGAAGGTGATTGGCGGTATCGGCTGCAGTGGTATTCCTGACGGCGTAGGTGAAGTAAGCGATACGACCGCTGTTCAAGCCGGGTATGCCGCCATTTATGAGGAGCATGATTAGCTGAGCTAACAGGAAATGACGAGGGGATCAGTGTTATGGTTATGAATATAGATATTGCCAAGAAAGTTATTAAGGCTGCAATAAAGCAAGCCCAGGAAATGAACAGGTTGTGTAGCGTTGCCGTTGTTGATGCCAGAGGGTTTCTGGTCGCTCTCCACCGAATGGACCGAGCCCTGATCCCAACGGTCGACATTGCCCGCGATAAGGCATGGACTGCTGCCACGTTTAGAATGCCGAGCTCGGATGTAGGACGGTTTGGTGACCCTTCAAGCCCGGGTTTTGGATTTAATACGCAGAACTGGAATGACCGTTTAACAACTATCCCCGGCGGGCTGCCGATTAAGGATGGCGATGAGGTCGTCGGAGGAGTCGGGGTATGCGGGGGAACTCCCGAGGAGGATGTAACGGTCTGCCGGGCTGCACTTGAGAAGGTGTTCGCTTCAAAAGCCTGAACCCGAAATTCAAACCGCAAGGTTTCAGCCAATTACTGGTGAAGTGGAAATGGAGAAATAAGTCATGAATGATCAGGATAGGGACGCTTTGCTTGATGCTCTGGAAAAGAAGGCCGGCGACTATGAAGAACTTTTCGCGAGCTGCTCGCAGGGCACATTGCTGGCACTGCAGGAGCATTTCAATTTCGGTAATGCCGAGGTGTTAAAAGCGGCCACCGCCATGCCGGGTATGGCGCTGCGCGGGGATACGTGCGGCGCGGTCGTCGCCGGCATCATGGCGCTGGGGCTCGCCTTCGGGAGGGAAAAAGCCGACGATCTGGCCGCCGTCTCGCGCACGACTTCCGCGGCGCGAAAGCTGTGCAAGCGCTTTGAAGCAGAGTTCGGCTCGTGCAATTGCCGTGATGTGCAGCATCATATCTTCGGGCGCAGCTTCAATCTTACCGATCCCCAGGAGGGGAAGGAATTCGTCAAAGCGAACGCCATCAAAAAATGCCGCCTTCCCGCCGAAAGAGCCGCCCGGATTACGGGAGAACTGATCCTGGAGGGAAGAAGGAAGCACGCTCTCCCCGTTGTGGATTAGACAGCTAATAAGGTACACTCACAGGAGGAATATTTCATGGTTAAGGTAACCCAAGAGATTACAGAAAGTCTGAAGGCAACAAAGGTTGCTTATCTTTCAACAGCCTCAAAAGACGGCACGCCCAACGTAGTGCCAGTCGGCGCATTCAAGTTTCTGGATGACGAAACGCTGCTCATCTCCGACCAGTATTTTAACAAGACCTTGAAGAACCTGCAGGAGAACCCGAAAATCGCGCTTTCCTGGTGGGGAGAAAAAGGCGGCTATCAGATCAAGGCCGATATTACCATTCATACGGACGGCGAAATCTTCCGTGAGGACGTTGAATGGGTCCACAGCATCCGCTCGACGCTGCATCCGAAGTCGGCCATTGTAGGGAAGGTCACCGGCGTTTATATCGTGAAGGGCGGACCCGACGCCGGGAAAAAGATTCTCTAATTGATCGACTCGGGAACCGCCTGAGTGCGCGGATGAGAAAACAGATCCTGCGCGCTGCCTGTTCATTTTGAATGTCTAGGCGCACCTGGGTGTAATTTTGATCAGCAAACTTAAATTTCTTCAGGGTGCTGCTCTGCCCCCCGTTGAATTCATTTTGTATCCTATCGGGACTCCGACATTGGCTTGACATAGAAGATTTTCCGGAGATATGAGTGTCCGCGAAGGATTCATCCCGCGCGGTGCAATGCCCGGAGCGATCAAATATAGAAATATCATGAGGACGCGAACATGCCATTTGAAAAAGAACTGGATCACCTGACGACGTTAAGAGAAAAAGCCCGGCAGATGGGCGGACCGGCAAAAATCAAAATTCAACACGACAAAAATAAGTTAACGGCGCGGGAGCGCATTCCGCGCCTTCTGGACCCCGATACTTTTCTGGAAGTCGGGATGTTCAATTGTTCGGACGTTCCGGGGATGGAAGACAAAACGCCGGCGGACAGCAAGATCGGCGGGTACGGCAAAATCAACGGGAGACCGGTCGCCGTCATCGCGAACGACTTTACGGTGCTTGCGGCCACCAGCAGCCGCGTCGCCGCGCGCAAAGAAGTGGATATCAAGAGTGAAGCCGTGCGCCGGGGGTTCCCGCTGGTCTATCTGGGCGAAGCCGGCGGGGCGCGAATGCCCGACATCATGGGGGCGAAAGGGCTTGCTTCCTACGGTGGCGGCGGTTACGACACCTTTGTCCAGGCGATGAGCCGCGTGCGCAAGTCACCTCTGGTCACCGCCGTCATGGGCGAATGCTACGGGATGCCGACCTGGATGGCCTGTCTTGCCGATTTTGTCGTCCAGGTCAAGGGAAGCGCCATGGGCGTCTCCGGACCCCGGGTGCTGGAGCTGGCGATCGGCGAAAAGATTACCGACGAAGAACTGGGCGGATGGAAGGTTCACTCGGAAATCACCGGCAATATCGACCGCGTTGCGGAAAATGACGAAGAATGTCTGGACATCATCCGGGAGTATCTGTCCTACATGCCCTCGCACTGCGATGAAAAGCCGCCCGTGCTTCCCGTTCCCGCAGGATCGGGCGGCAACATGGATAAGATCCTGAACATTCTGCCCGAGAAAAGAAACCGTGCCTACCACATGAACAAGATTCTGGGCACGATTGCCGACGGCGGCATTTTGTTTCCGGTCAAGCCCGCTTTCGCCAAAAGCGTCATCACGGCCCTGGCGCGCATCAACGGACAGGTTGTCGGCTTTGTCGCCAATCAGCCGTCTTTCGGCGCGGGAGCCATCGATACCAACGGCATTGACAAAATTACCAGTTTCCTGGTTTTGTGCGATTCCTTCAACATCCCCCTGCTCTTCTTTGAAGATACGCCGGGATTTCTGGTCGGCCGAGAAGCGGAGCGCAACCGCGTGGGCGCTAAAGTCATGAACTTCATGAACGCCCTGGGGCAGATCACGGTTCCGAAAATTACGGTGATTGTCCGCAAAGCTTACGGGATGGCTTTTCACACGATGGCCGGCCCGGGATGCAAAACGGATTTCATCGTCGCCTGGCCGACGGCGGAAGTGAGTTTCGTCGCGCCGGAAATTGCGGCCAATATCGTGTTTGCCGGAAAAATGGCCAATTCACCGGAGCGTGAGGCCCAGAAAGACCAGTACATTTCGGAAATGGTCAGAGACAGCGCACCGTATTCAGCGGCGCAGGCGCATTTCTTCCAGGATATCATCGACCCGCGGGACACGCGCAATTTCATCATCCGGGCGCTGGACATCTGCGAAGATCAGCGCACGGGCGGCATCGGAGAACACCTGCTGGCTAACTGGCCGACGAAGTTTTAAGAAAGAAACGCGGGTAAAAGCAGTTTTAACCCGGCTCACGCGGACGAGCGTTAATTCTCCGTAACTTGCTGCGAGATAATGACGTTCATTTTATACCTCGACAGATTGCTGCGAGGTGGTTGATTGATCAGCGCAACATTTTTTTTACCGACAGGAGGGCAAGCCATGAAAGAAACACCCGATTATGAAAAGTACCCGATCAGTGAAGAAGAAATGGGCAAACGCTACAAAAACTGGACGGAATCTCTGGCCAGGCAGATGGTCGTCCTCTATAGGGTCGGCAAAGAAGTCGGCGGCGAGAAGTTTGTCGAACGGCTGAAAGAGGAATATTACAAGCAGGGCCAGAAAGGCGCCCACATGTGGATGTCGCTCACCGGCACGAAGCCTGCAGATTTTTGCGACTGCCTGGCCCTGCCCAAAGTGCATGATCTGATCGACGATACGTTTGCCAATTTCTGGGATGGGTACGTTGAAAACACGCCGAAAGCCTTTGAGAAGGAACTTACGACCTGCCCTGTCACGAAACCCTGGTCCAAAGAACCGGAGCTTTGCGAAATCCTGCTTGCGGAATCGCTCCGCGGCATGGCGGCCGAACTGAATCCGAAATTCAAAACCAGCGGCTTTACCAAACTGCTGACCAAAGGCGACAAGGTCTGCCGGTTTCGTGTCGCCCTGGAAGATTAAGAAGCGGGAACCGCCCTTCGGGAGGGAAAAGCAGACGAACTTGCGAGACTTTGCACAATAGTCAAGACCATTGTGCAAAGCATTGCATAATGGTCGCCTTACTCTTGGGTCGGGAAAGCACCGGCGTTTATATCGTGAAGGCGGCCCCGACGCCGGAAAACAGATTCTTTAAACGATTGAAAAAAACGGAAGCAACTGCAGATTTGGCCGGGATCAGTTCCCCGAGAATCTTAGAATTTGATTCCTGAGAAGTAACTCTTGCCACAGCAGTGTTGGTGATATAAAAGTGCGCATGTATAAACCAACGAACCCGCAACAGACGCTATTCGGTATAGACACGCAGCTATCTGCCAGTCTATGTAAACGACTACAATCTTCGTGGGCGTACTTTTTTAAAGTCGAAGTCCTTCCCATTCTCTTCCGAAACGAAGATCAATACGCATTGCTTTACGGGAAAACAGGTCGTCCCAATTTCAGCGTTGCGCGCCTGCTGGGCCTGTGCCTGCTGCAAGAACTCAACAACATGAGCGATCAGGAAGCCCTGGACGAATTCAGTTTCGATATTCGCTGGCGATATGCGCTGGATATTAACGAAGATGACGATTATCTTTCCCGCCGTTCTTTGGTGGAGTTCCGCCGCCGCCTAGCCGCCAAAGACCCCGAGATGAAGCTTGTGCGAAACGTCTTTGACAGCATCAGAGATTCCGCGCTGAAGAAACTGGAAGTCTCCACAAAGGATCAGCGGCTCGATTCCACCCACATCATCTCCAATATCCGCATACGCGGCAGGATGTCGCTGTTTTCAGATACCCTCGACGTATTCCTGAAAAGCCTCAACGGAGATCAGTTGTCGATTGTTCCCGAAGACATTCTAAAATGGCATACCACCGAATCCGAAGGCTGGTTTGGCCTGGGACCGGCGGATCAGAAAGTGAAGCTCGATGAACTGGCCCGGTATGTCTATGCCCTGATTACCATCTTTGAAAAAGATGAAAGCGTTAAAAGCACCGAGCCCTACCAGTTGCTTACTCGTCTGTTTTCTGAACAGTGCGAATATGAGAAAGAGCCCAATACCGATACCGATTCAAAGACGAACTCCAGAATAACGGTTAAGAAGAAGTCGGAAGGCATAACCCTCCAATCCCCCTATGATCCGGATGTCTCCTATGGGCATAAAGGTGCAGGATACAGCCTTCATGTCGCCGAGACCTGCAATAATCCCGATAAGCCGGAAATCATTACCGACTACGAAGTGCACGGAGCAGGCCGGTCGGATATCGCCAAAGCCCTTCCCGTCATCGAGCGCCTCAACGAAGCGGGAATGAAACCGGCAACCCTTTTTGCAGATGGTGGTTATCCCTCTGTTCCTTCTGCCCTGAAAATTACCGAGCAACAAGTTGAATTTATGGCACCGGTCAACCGCGCTCGTTTGGCAGACGATGTTGTCGGCAGAGATCAGTTCCAATATGATTCAACCGGCCATGCAACAAAATGCCCGATGGGGCACAGTCCAATCGATCACCGTATCCTCAGCAGCAATAACAAAACCAACCGCTCGCTTCATGCTATCTTTGACGGCAATACCTGCCGCACATGTTCTATGCTGGGTCAATGTCCTGTTCGCGCGCCCAACCACCGCGAACGCGGCTGCCAGGCACGGGAGACCGTCGGCGACTTCCGGTTGGAAGTTACCGCTGAACTGCGATTGAGAGATCAGATGTATGCCGATCAACAAACGTTGCAATGGAAAGAGCGTTACAAAATCCGTTCCGGCATCGAGGCCACCTTTTCTGAGTTGAAGCGGTCATACGGAATCGGGAAGCTTCGTGTCCGCAGAATGGTTAAGGTCCTCTTTGCTATATCCTGCAAGCTGATCGCTTGCAATGTGAGGAGATGGGCCAAGGCCCATTTGGCATTTTTCAGAGGTATTTTTCAGCGCTTTATGTTCGTCGTCGTGGCTTCTTTACGAATTGTTCAAGCGGCTGCGGTCGAAGTATACTTTACTCGCAATTATCCGCTTCGTTTGAGCTAAAAAAGGGGGCTTACTTCTCAGGAATCAGAATTTTACGGACGTCCCGCTCGGTTCCCTAACCCCATAAATCTTGCGGTGTTTTAATCTTCCTAGTTAAGTGTTTATAAGCATCTTTGAGTTCTTTGATAATACCATCAATTTCCTTCTGCTCACAAAAATAAAATAATACTGCATCTTTCTTGATCCAATAGTCTTTTTCTGTTTCTAAAACAATTTCTCTAACTTTTTCTATTAGTTTTGGTAAAATTTGTAATAGTTGAAAAAGTAATTTTGACAAACTCAATTCATGAAGTCTATAAAAAGAATCTTTCCATGTCCTTCTATCTTCTTCATAAGCTTCTGATAATGGCGTGATCGTCCATTTGATCATTAGGAAATCGGCAACGGATTTACATGTCATATACATTTGCAGTAATCTTAGCTCCACGTCTGGCTCAACACCTAAAAAACAATCTCTTCCCAAGTTCTCTGATATAAAATCCGCAAATTGTCTTGAATTGAGCAGAAGAGTGGTAAATTTATACGTAAAGTTTGAATGTGTTTTTTCTAGGAGATAGAACGATAAAAATAGCTGTAATCCCATCTCGCTTGTCATTTCAAACCTATCATCAATTTTAAATGATAATGATTTTTGATTTAAAAGCTTTCTATAATTTCTTCTAACATGATATTTAATTGGACAGAAATACAACTTTTTTGAGCTCAATTCGGCGACACATAAAAATGTTGGAACCGGCAAGTTCATCCAATAATTTATTGATGAAGTTTTAATCCCCGATATTAATGATAAATGATTTTTGTTCTTGGATACATTTTGCCATTTGAGTTCTTTCTTTGCTTTTAATTGTATAGATACAAGATCTCCCGTAAGTTCTTTTTTATTATTAACAAGTTCTATATAGCAATCAATGCCATAATCGCGACCTGTTATATCACGCAAAATCCATGCGGGCGGTAGGCAATTTTGCAAGATTTGCCATGACTCTGTTTCTATAATATGTTCTTCTTGTCTGCATGGTAACTTCATGGTTTATTCCAGTAGTTAATGAACCTAACGGAAACATCAGCCGGAGCGCAGCGATCGGCTGTATGTTCTTGTTCGCTTTTCTATTTTTTCTTGACTCTTTGGTTCTCAGGTACGTTTTTCATTAATGCAAGCAACCTTGATAACGAAATTGGTTTCTGACCATTCTTTTGAAGTTTCCCTGCGTTATCCCACGGTAGTTTACCTGGTCCGTTGTAAATTTCTTCTGTTTTGCCGTCCTTGAGTATCTTGAGAACTATCAAGTGCTCAGGTTCTCCATACATTGCGACTGATTTTCCCTGTGTTGCCTTGATTTGAATCTGCTTGCCGCCCTTTCGGGCGTCATGCGTTTTTGCCGAAGCTTCCATAAGAATTAAATCATAGTCATGAGCGGCAATAACCTCGCCGATACTACCAACAAGATGTCCATCAGGCGTAAATTTCCTACCCGGATATAGAAATTCAAGCTCTGCGACAATTTCATAGAGTCGTATTATTAGCTGAGGTATTTTATTTCTGTTCTGATCCATCATATCCTCAAGCGAACGAAAAGCTCACCCGGAGCAGCCCAGCGGGCTGCGATCGGGTGCAGCGCCGGGTTATCTGATTAATGCCTTAGTCATGTCCGTAAAAATAATTTCTTCTGGAATTGAAGTATCTGCGAACCATATATTATCTAGCCCTTGAGGTATGCCATCTGGATAAGCCGACCTCAAACCATCCCACATAATACCGTCGTTCATTAGTGCAACATCGTCGGACTCTACAAGAAGGATAGTGGTCTTGCCTGCATTTTTATAGGGCATGAGTTTGTCAATTTTGCGATCAAGCTGCTTCCTCAATCTAATTGGGAACGTTTGATCATTAGGTGCAAAGCGTCCAAAAAGCAATCCAGGATGGTTACTATCTTTTTTCATGACATGAAACACAAATGGAATTCCTGGTACACCGCGAACCATATGCGAACCATTCTCTTGTTTTGGAGCTTCATTTATTATCCAGATGCGGAGAGCAGCGGTAACTTTAGGCCATTTCTGACCAACATTGATTGCTTCATAAGGGAATGTTATGTTCAATCTAAACGGTAAGACCGATCTGAATTCATCTTCAAGCTCTTTGACAACCTTGAGGAAACGATCAGAGTCTCTACGGTGATTTGGTATAGTATCAACGCTACTGTGCTCAATAGCAAAAGGACCCGCAATAGCGTCAATATCGGATGTATTTCGATTTCTTTCATCAGGCAAATCATTAACTGTGATTTCTTGCCATCCGTTTTGAGCTAGATAATTGACGAAAAGAATAATTAGCTCTTTGTCAGTTATTTTTGTTTTGATTTTTATTTTTTCATTCATTTATTTTCACAGATAACGAAAAAATCAGCCGGAGCTTTAGCGATCGGCTGGATTGATCTGGTTAAATGCTTTATTACATTGTTGATCTCTTTAATATATAAAATGGGCATACAGAGCATTATTATTTCATCTTTGCCAATTTTATCACATACAAAGTCGCAATAGGAAAAACAAACATTTGAATGCAGAAACAGCTTTTCTACAAATCGAACTCGCATGCCGCTTCTGGCTGATAGATCACCTCGTCAATTTTTATTTTTTTGATTCCGGAAGGCATTCTCCATTCAATGATATCTCCCGTGCGATATCCAAGTAATGCGATCCCTAGGGGTGCAAGAATGGAAAGCTTGTTTTCATCTATCTTAGCGGTTGAAGGATAAACCAGCGAATAGATCTTCTTCTCCCCTGAATCCATATCCGTAATACTTACCTTTGAATTCATCGTAATGACATCAGGAGGAACGTTCTTCGGATCGACTAGAATTCCTCTAGTTAATTCTTGTTCCAGCATGTCGAGGTTAGCATTACTTTTTTTGTTATACGTCCTGATTCCTTCAATCAAGTCCATTAAACGAACCATATCGAATCTTGTGATGAATATTGTTCTTTCTGACATAGCAACCTCCCTACTCTTTACAAGCGTTATCTAAAAACTTTAGCCATATTCAAATCTATTTCCTCAATTAACAATTAATATACTGAGTTTGGCTTTTTGCGAAATGTGCCGCAATCTTACTCTTTTTGAGGCAGGATGCAAAGTAAAAAATCATCATAAAATCAGCCTCCTTGAAAAAGCCGCGTTTGGCTTTTCACGATAATAAGGACCAAAAGCCAAACGTGGTTTTTTATCGGAAATTTGTCCAATCAATATTTTTGCCATTAATGAATGCTATTCATGGGGGTAACTACAGGACGCGCTTCAAAATATCAATCCAGTATTATTTAATAGATAATCAGCAACCTCTCAGCAAGTTGTCGAGGTATGAAATGAACGTCATTATTTCGCAGCAAACTACGGAGAATTAACGCTCGTCCCGCGTGAGCGGGATAAAAATTTATCCACAGTTGGAGCGGGGTGTGACTGAGTGAATCATGCCTGAAATGTTGTGGCGCTTAGCGATATAGAGCACAAGACAGCCGAACTGTCTGAACCCGAAGGGTGAGTTTTCGGCTGTCGCGCAATGAGGTTAGCGCCACAGTTGAGGGCATTGAACGAAGGCATGCCCCGCTGCAACTGCCACCTCCTAGAATGAATAAGGGTAACTAAGGTTCTATCTTCAATGACAATTTCGTTTGCGAAAGCAGGTTCGGGTGATTATACAAAAAGGATTTCAGGGGGTAATCAATGCGCCAGGTTCATTCCCGCTTTTAAACACAAAATGAACCCGGCGTTTCCGCAAACTGTTGTTACTTCTTTATCAGAATCTTTTATAGGTCGAAATTTTCAAGGGAACGTACAAGGGGCAAAAGCCGATCAGGCCGGTTATGATAAAAGCCAGTGCCACAATGCCCAGAATAACGGCCGCAATACCCGAAATGCTGCCGGCCAGATAAAGGACAATCACCACAATGGCCAAAAGCATTCTAATAAACCGGTCTAACGTCCCCATGTTCTTTTTCATCGCTCTGGCCTTTCTTCAACCGGTTTAAAAATATCGAAGCACTAAGCGCTTTTCTGATTGCCTTGTGCCTTCGGTTTTTTCTCCTTGTCCTTGACCGGACAAGCCTGCCGCACTCAGGTAGAGATCCCCAGGCGCGGCAATAACCAGGTTTGCGCAATAACCCATACGCCAAGGATCAAAAGCAAAATCAATAAATCATTCATTTTTAATTTCCTTCTTTCAAATGCAGGGAGACGGATAGCCGCCTCCCTATTTGCCGATCAGTTCAAATTCCTGTCCAGCAGCGCCGCCAGCTGAGTCTTGGATAACGAGCCGATTTGGGTCTCCTGCACTTTGCCGTCCTTAACGAGCAGCAGCGTGGGAATGCTCCGCACGCCATACTGGGCGGCCGTTGCCGGATTGTCATCCACGTTCACTTTGACAATGTTAACCTTCTCACCATAATGGATCGCGAGTTCCTCCAGAACAGGACCGATCGCCCTGCAGGGCCCGCACCAGGGCGCCCAGAAATCCACCAGAGTCGGCTTTTCTTCTTTTAGTACCATCGTACCGAAATTATTATCATCCGCGTGTTTCACAAATTCTTCTTTACTCATTTTTTGATCTCCTTATTGATAATTTATATTGTTTCTCATTTACGTCTGCGGTAAAAAACGACCGTCTTTTGGTTCAATGAATACACCAGGATCATTGAAGTTTCATTGATCTAAATCAACGCGGGAGAATATTTTTTGCACACGGATATAACAAAGCAAATACAAGATATCAGCCTGTTTGCCGGAGTTTCTTCAGAAAAATTAAACATGCTGGCAGCGCAGGCAACCTATAAGAAGTTTAAGCCCGGTGAGTTGATTATCGGCGAGGCTGATCCGATCCGGTCATTTTATGTGGTTGTCTCCGGACAATTAAAGCTCTACCGAAGTTCGGCGGAAGGCAAAGAACAGACTCTGCAACTGCTCGGGCCGGGGGATCCTTTCGGCCTGTGTACGGCATTTGCAACGGATTCCTTTCCGGCAAGTGCCATGGCCATTGTTGAAAGCTCCGTTCTTTTAATCCCCGGCACCGTGATGGAAGAGGTCGCCAAGCAAGAACCGGCGCTCCTGCTCAATATCATTCAGATATTATCCCAACGGCTCAAGGATTCCATGACGCTCATCGAATCCCTCGCCTTGAAAGAAATCCCCGGACGGCTGGCATCGTTCCTGCGGCATGAGTCCCTCCGAAATACCGCTGCTGCAAAAACCACGGTGGAGCTGACGCTTTCGCAGCGGGAGTTGGCCAAGATTCTGGGAGCCACACCGGAAGCGCTTTCCCGCAGCTTAAGAAAGATGGCCAATGACGGCATCTTATCCACAGCGGGTCGGACAATCACCATTCTGAATCATAAAGCGCTGGAACAATTGGCGGAAGGCGAATAGATGAGGGGAAACCGAAGGCGCGGCCTTTGAGAGGATGAACTATCGAAGCGGCTGGTCAACCACCTCGCAGCAAACTGTCATGGTATGAAATGAACGTCACTATTTCGCGGCAGGCTATGAAGAATTAACGCTCGTCCCGCGTGAGTGGGATTAAAAATAGCCGCTATTTCGGGAAATATCGAGGGAACCGGCCGGGCTATTCCCGGCCCAACGACAAAATTATTTCCAGCATGACAGGATAACAGGGGATTCCCTCTTATGGCTGAGGTGAAGATGGTGCGGGCGGTTCTTCTTTGGGCAAACCCTGAAACATCGTATTGCCCGCGGGTAAATCACCCGCCGGATTTTCAACGGGTTCGTTTGTTTCATCCTTTTTTTCTTCGCCGGCAACACTTTGCTGGTCAATGACTTCATTATACTCTTCGATAACGATGCCGCGGCGCACCATGATTTGATAGATTCGTTCCGCGCGGCTGGTTGCATATCGGGAATTGATATCGGGATTAAATCGCCGCGGATTGGGCAGCGCGGCCGCAAGCTCCGCGGCTTCGCGTGCACCGAGGCTGCCGGCCGACTTACCGTAATATCTGCGGGCAGCGGCTCCGATGCCGAACATGCCGTCTCCCCATTCGGCAACATTCAAGTAGAGTTCCATGATTCTTCTCTTGCTCAGCTGCCGCTCAATGCGCCAGGTCAGGATGGCTTCCTTGATTTTCCGAATCGGATTCTTGGCGGGTGACAGGTACAGGTTTTTGGCGAGCTGCTGGGATATCGTACTGCCTCCCGCCTTAAATGTTTTTTTCTTGATGTCTTTTTCCAGGGCTTTCTGCATCGCCTCAAAATCAAAGCCCTCATGCGACCAGAATTTGTCATCCTCGGCGATGATCACGGCTTTCACGACGTAGGGCGATATCCGGGACAGCGGCACCCAGGACGTTGAAATTTTTTTCTTGATGCCTTTGGCCTGCCAGATATCCTCCCGGTACTCCATAAAAGCGGTTTTGCCGGGTCGATCTTTCTCGAGATCCGCCACATTCGGATAAAAGAAGTAACGGCCGGTATCCAGGACCAGGAAGGCAATCAGGATCAAGAAACTCCATAATATTATTTTTTTTATGCGCTTCATTTCTACAGGGTGTTCCTTTTTTTCGACTGCCGTTTCCTATCCCTCCTTGCAAAATAATGCAAAATAAATTTGACAGGCCCTCCTATTTTTAGTATGGGTAGCCGTACGAAGTTGCGGAACGTTGATTGAGATTGACCTTCGTTTTCTGTGTGCAGTGATAATACCCCTGATATCTTACACTTCGCAGCAATTGCGAATCTTCTGTGCACCGTTAACAAAATGGGACCCCCCCGCGAAAAGAAGGAGGTACTTCATGATGAAACGGCGAATAGTATTTTCAGGCTTGTCAGTTCTTCTTTTGATGTTTTGCCTCACGATCAACGGTTATGCCGGATCATACAAGGTGAAAAAAGGCGACAGCCTATACACCATTTCCAAACAACTCGGCATCCCTGTTGACGCAATCAAAAAAGCAAATCATCTTGCAGGCAATAAATTAAGACCGGGGCAAAT
>Ga0351971_1110_pt1 | contig 16847 bp, 19 predicted proteins | sample BONcelFGM3001F11_FD_206746 | JGI IMG/M metagenome (GOLD analysis project Ga0351971, IMG submission 206746) | Enriched cells from coal bed in the Powder River Basin, Montana, United States - BONCAT cells FGM rep2 HSBNCT.FGM.300.1.F11 ...
GTGAACATCAAAGATGCTTTAAAGGAGTTCTGCCCGGTAAAACAATAGCGAGGATCCTACGATATTGTTTATAAAAATCATCTGTATTTCTTTTGCAGGCGGTCTGCTGTGCCTCGATCGCGTTTTCATCCAGGCCATGGTTTCCCGGCCTGTCATTATCGCCCCGGTGGTCGGTGTTATTCTGGGCAATCCCTATGCAGGGTTGATCGTCGGAGCGATACTGGAACTGCTCTGGATTGATCGCATTCCCATCGGTATTTATGTCCCTCCGAATGATTCCATCGCCGCTGCATTTGCCGCTTCGCTGGCCATACTTACCGGCCAGTCACTGGGAGCCGTGACGAATGAACTGATGGCCCTGGCAATCCTTATCGCAATTCCGTTCGGCATTCTGGCGAAAAAGATCGACGTCAAAATCATTGAATCCAATAATCTCCTATCCGATCAGGCTCTGGCGGCGGCCAGAGTCGGCGATTTCCGCACGATAGAAAGAAAGACCTATATAGGTCTGACCAAGGTATTCCTGTCTTATTTTGTCTTGCTGCTGATCTTACAAATCACCTGTATTCCCTTGCTGATTTGGATTTATCCGAAATTGCCGGCCCAGATCCATACCATGCTCTCTCTTACTTATTTCTTTTTGCCGCTCCTGGGCATTGCTGTCGGAATCAACACGATTAAACTGCGCGGTGTGATCCCCGTTTTCTGTGTGATTTTCCTGGTCGTTGCCGCAGCGCTGGGATTCTTCGATGTCTACTAAAGAAGCGAAACAGCAAGCGAGCGTCGATCTGATGAAAAAGGAAGATTTGCCGGAAATCCTGGCGATTGAGCGCGAGTCTTTCAAAACGCCCTGGACGGAAGGGATGTTCATCGACGAGCTGAAGACGAGACATGCACAATGTCTGGTGGTAAAAATTGATTTCGACGGGAAAGCCGTCGTTGGCGCTTACATCATCTTCTGGGTGGTAGCCGACGAAGTTCACCTGCACAATCTTGCGGTTAAAAAAGAATTCCGCAGGCAGGGCCTGGCCGGCGACCTGATGAATCTGATGAAGCATATGGCCGGTCAATTGGGGGCGGTCCGGCAGACGCTGGAAGTCCGAGTGTCCAACAATGAGGCAATCGGTCTTTACCGAAAATGTGGTTTTATAGTAAAGGGCAGACGGCCTCGCTACTATACCGACACTCAGGAGGATGCCCTGATTATGTGGGCCGAAAACAAACAGGATGAATAAGAATGGCTAAAGATATTTATGTCGGAGAAGTATCCCATAACGAAGAAATTCAGGTCGATCATTTTCTCATGAGGATTAAGCTGCCTGTATGTTTTGCCGAACCCCTGCCGGGGCAGTTTGTGATGATTCGTATTGCCGGTTTGCAGGATCCTTTTCTGTCTCGCCCTGTGAGCATCTATTCATTTGCCCGCAGCAGAACAAACTGCACGATAGAACTTCTTTATCGTGTCGTGGGCAAAGGGACGCAAATACTGGCCGGATTGATCAAAAGGTCGCAAGTTGAGATTTGCGGACCGCTGGGAGGGGGCTACACGATAGCACCGTCAAGAAAGAACATTATCTTTATCGCCGGAGGCATCGGAGTCGCGCCATTGTCTTTGCTGGCTCAATATCTCTGCAAAACCGCCTGTCATGACGCGGAGGCAATGACGTTCTATCTGGGCGCTAAGACGGCGGACGCCGTTGTCGGACTCGACGGGCTTGGCAAGTATTGTTACAGGATTGTCGTCTGCACGGATGACGGGTCCTTGGGCGAGAAATCGCTGGTGACAAAAGCATTTCAAAGAGACATTAAAAATTATCCGCCCGCAGAGTCGGCGATTTATGCCTGCGGACCGAGGCCGATGCTCCGGTCGTTGTCAAAAATGCTGACTAAAAAATATTTTTGCCAGGTGTCGCTCGAAGAGCGGATGGCGTGCGGCGTGGGGGCCTGCATAGGCTGCGCTGTTGCCATTAAAGAAGAAGACGACAAAACGGTGTATAAACGGGTTTGTGCAGACGGGCCGGTTTTTGATCTTCAGAAAGTGATCTGGGAATAGACGTGGGAACTAAAAAAGGGAAATTCAAAAGTGCGATGATGGTGGACATTGCGGGGTTGGGCCTGAAGAATCCGGTTATGACGGCTTCGGGAACATTCGGCTACGGTGAGGAATATGCCGACTACGTCGATCTTAATCAACTGGGAGGCATCGTCGTAAAGGGGCTTTCACTCAAACCCCGCCTTGGCAATCCTCCTCCGCGGATTATGGAAACGTCGGGCGGAATGCTGAACGCTGTGGGTTTGCAGAACGTGGGCGTTGATAAATTCATCGAAGAAAAGCTTCCTTTCTTACGAAAATATGATGTTGCCGTTATTGCCAATATCTACGGTGAAACCTATCTCGAATATGCTGAGGTAGCCAAAAAACTGAGCCGGGCGCAAGGCGTACACGCCCTGGAAGTAAATGTTTCTTGTCCTAATGTCAAAAAAGGCGGCTTAAGCTTCGGTTGCGATCCGGCCGCGGCAGCGGAAGTCACACGCCGGGTGAAAGCCGAAACGGATCTGCCCGTGATTATCAAGCTTACGCCCAATGTGACGGATATTGCCGCCGTCGCCCGGGCCGTGGAGCAGGCCGGCGCTGACGCTGTATCACTCATCAATACGGTCACGGGTATGTCCATTGACCTCAAGACGAGAACTCCGCATCTCAAGAATATTACCGGAGGTCTGTCCGGCCCGGCCATCAAACCGATTGCGTTGCGCATGGTCTGGCAGGTGTCGAAAAGCGTCTCCATACCGGTGATCGGCATCGGCGGCATTATGACGACCGAAGACGCGCTCGAATTTATAGTTGCAGGGGCAAGCGCGGTGCAAATCGGCACAGCCAATTTCGTCAACCCCTGCGTCACAATCGAGATCATTGACGGCATTCGAAATTATCTTAATGACAACAAGATTGACAATATAAAAGACATTGTCGGGACATTGCGGACGTGAGAATATGAGACTGAAAACCGATGAAGTCGTGAGCGGCGTATTTCTGGTCGGCGGTCCTGATGTAACGCGGGGCGAAGACGCGGCGGTCTACCTGATTGACTTTTCGGGTGACCTCGTCTTGATTGATTCGGGTGCGGGGGGAAGCTCTTCTCAGATTGTTCGCAATATCGAGATGCTGGGACTGAATCCAGCCTCGTTATCGAAGGTCCTTCTTACACACTGTCATATCGATCACGTCGGTTCGGCGTCTTTTTTTCGGGAAAAATACGGCGCAAAAATTGTTATTCATGAATTGGATGCCGGGGCCCTGGAGACAGGAGATTCGGTCAGAACCGCTGCCAACTGGTACGGGACAATATTTCCGCCGACAAAAATAGATGAGAAGTTGAAAGACGCGCATGTGATATTGAAATTCGGTCAGGAGGAATTGCACTGCCTGCATACTCCCGGCCACACACCCGGTTCCATTTCCATCTATCTCGACCGCGCGGACAAACGAATCCTGTTCGGTCAGGATATTCACGGACCGTTTAATCAGGCTTTCGGCTCAGATATTACGGCCTGGAAAAAATCCATGCAGCTGCTTCTTGACCTGGAGGCCGACATTTTATGTGAAGGCCACTTCGGAATTTACCAACCCAAAGATAGAGTGCGCAATTATATTGAGCGGTATCTGGAGGAATACGAGTAGACCGTCAGATCAAGGCCAGAGAGTCCGCCACAGCCATGCCGGTAAGTGTCGGGCAAAGAGAGCCGTTTTTCAATTCCACTAACTTATTCTTCAGCAATTCCTCGATAACGCGTTTTTTTTCGACCAGCAAATCGGAACCGAAGCGAGCCTTGTAATGTTCGAGGTTGATCCCGTCTTTTGTGCGCATGCCAAGAAAAAGCCCCTCCAGTGCAAGCTGTTCCATGGAAAGATTTTCTGCTTTGGCAACGGGCTTCTCCCCCTCTGATATATCTTTGAGATAGGGTTTAACGGCTCTGGTGTTCCACCAGCGTTTTCGATTCAGGAAGGAATGGGCGGCAGGACCAAGGCCCAGGTAGGGCGTATGCCGCCAGTATTTCATGTTGTGCCTGGATCTGAAAGCATCTGAGCGCGCAAAATTCGACACTTCATAGTGCGAATAACCTCTGTCCGTTAATAACCGTGATGTCGCCATGAAAAAATTCAGTGCATCATTTTCGGAAGGGTAACCCAGGCCGTATTCCCTGTAGTGCTTGAAAAGCGGCGTCTTCCTGTCCAGAGAAAGTTGATAGCAGGAAAGATGCTCGGGGAAGAATGATACGGCTCTTTCCAATGATTGTATCCATGATTTCATATTCTGACCATGAATACCGTATATTAAATCAAGGCCGATATTTTCAAAACCGGCCATTCGGGCTGCATTCACACAATCAGCGGCTTGCCCGGCGGAATGTCTGCGTCCGAGGAATGTCAAGAGTTGGTCATCAAACGATTGGACGCCGATGTTCAGACGGTTAATTCCCGATTTACGAAGCGAGCGCAAATATTCAAATGACACATCGCCGGGATTGACTTCCATCGTGATCTCGGCGTGATGGTCAATAGCAAAATTGGAATTTACGGCATTCAAGATTTCACTGATTTCCGGCAATGACAGCAGGGAAGGGGTTCCGCCGCCTATGTAGATTGTGTCAAATACGCGAAAAGCTTTCTGATAAAAAGACATTTCGTTTTTGATGGCTTTGACGAATTCAGGAATTTGATGAGTCGATGAAATGGAATAAAAACTGCAATATCCGCACTTGCTCAAACAAAACGGAATATGAATATAAAGACCTGCTTGATTGTTTTCCATGATGCTTCTGCAGAAAATGACATTGACAATTAGTCTGTATCGGACTTCAAAACCGCCAGGAACGCGCTTTGGGGAATGCTGACGGAACCAATCATCTTCATGCGTTTCTTACCGGCCTTCTGTTTCTCCAAAAGCTTTCTTTTCCGGGTGATGTCGCCGCCGTAACACTTGGCCGTGACGTCTTTCCGGAAGGCGCTGATCGTGCTGCGGGCGATGATTTCTCCGCCGATGGCGCCCTGAATGGCGATCTTATACATCTGTCGCGGGATTTCGTCTTTGAGACGATCGCAGGCATTCAGTGCGCGGGCACGGGCGCGTTCGCGATGAACGATTTGCGATAGTGCGTCGACCTTCTCTCCGTTGACCAGGATGTCCATCAAAACGAGACTGCTTTCCCGGTAATCGATTATATCGTAATCAAAGGAGCCATACCCCTGTGTGACGGATTTGAAGCGGTCATAGAAATCAAAAATGACTTCTGCAAGCGGCATTTCATAGGATAATTCGACGCGACCGGGGCCGGTGTAATTCAAATTGGAATTGACGCCGCGTTTCTCCATACACAGCTTCATAACCGTGCCCAGGTAACGCTCGGGAAGCATCATTGCCGCACGGATATAGGGCTCCTCGCCTTTGGCGATTTCCGCCGGATCAGGATAGTGCGTGGGATTATCCACATAAACAACATTCCCGTCCTTGAGCGTGAAGCGGTAACAGACGCTGGGGACGGACAGGATGATGGAGAGATCGAATTCTCTTTCCAGTCTTTCCTGCACGATATCCAGATGGAGCAGGCCTAGAAACCCGCAGCGGAAGCCCTGTCCCAGCGCGGCGGACGAATCTTTTTCATAAATGAATGACGCGTCGTTGAGTTTGTATTTCTCCAGCGAGTCGGCCAGATCCTGGTAATCGTCGGATGCGATCGGATAAATGGAGGCGAAGACAACAGGCTTGACCTCCTTGAAGCCGGGCAGGGGCTGGCTGCAAGGTCTATCCTGTAATGAGATGGTATCACCCGTGCGCACATCCGAAACGGTCTTAACACCGGCGATAATATACCCCACATCACCGGCGGAGAGTTTTTCGCGCTTGGTGCGCGTGAGGAGAAAATGACCGACTTCTTCCACTTTATACGTGGAGGCGTTGTACATGAACTTGATGATGTCGCCGGCTTTCACACTTCCTTCGAAAACGCGGCAGTGAATGATCGTGCCCCGAAAGGAGTCGTATTTGGCGTCGAAAATCAAGGCGGCCAGAGGGTTTGAAGCGTCACCAGTCGGCGGCGGAATGCGTTCGACAATGGCATCGAGAATTTCTTCGATGCCGATGCCCTCCTTGGCGGAGCATTTGATATGGGTGTCCGGATCGAGTCCCAGTTCGGAATCAATTTCTTCGAGCACCCGGTCAATGTCGGCCGACGGCAGGTCAATCTTATTGATGATCGGGATGATGGCCAGATTATGTTCCATGGCCAGATAAAGATTGGCCAGCGTCTGCGCCTGCACGCCCTGGGCGGCGTCGATAAGCAGCAAGACACCCTCGCATGAGGCAAGCGAACGGGAGACTTCGTAAGAAAAGTCCACGTGACCCGGCGTGTCGATCAGATTCAGGATGTATTCTTTCCCATCCTTAGCACGGTAGGGCAGGGAGATGGCATTGCTCTTGATGGTGATGCCCCGCTCGCGCTCGATGTCCATATTATCCAGCAGCTGATCCTGAAAATTTCGTTCATTGCAGACGCCGGTAAATTGGATCAGCCGGTCGGCCAGTGTGGACTTGCCGTGATCGATATGGGCGATGATGCTGAAGTTTCTAATGTTTTCCATAAGGTTGTTAAAAAAAGCCCTCCAAAGGTATCGGCGGGCTTTCTATGCGAATCTTTCCTCTTAACTTAAACTAATTTCTTCATAAGATCTTCGGATACTTCTTTCACACCGGCGCGTCCGTCGACAATGATGACTTTGGTTCTTTCCTTGAAGTAATTGACACCGGCCAGCGTACCGGTTTTCGTGTCATAATAAATGCCGTGACGTTTGTCGATCGCAGCGGTATCCTGATCGTCAGCGCGGGTGGATAACTCTTCGCAACCGCACACGCGGCAGACGGTCTTGCCGTTCTTTTCGGCCGGTTTGATGGCATCGATAAAGATATTGTTGGGATGATTGTTGTCCGTTTTGCATAAACGGCGTCCCATGATGCGTTTTTTCGCTGTTTCGCGGTCCAGATCGATTTCAATGACGAAATCGAGTTTAATGTTTTCTTTTTGCAGAGCTTTCCAAAGTGCCTCAGCCTGAGCCAGATTACGGGGGAACCCGTCCAGCAGCCAGCCCTTCTTGGCATCATCTTCCTTCAAACGATCCAGGATCATCGGGATCGTGATATCATCGGGAACGAGTTCGCCTCGGTCAATGAACGCTTTTGCTTTTTCTCCCAGCGGTGTCTTTTTAGAAATATTCTGACGGAAAATAACGCCGGTTTCAATGTGCGGAACTCCATATTTCTTTTGAACGATCGCGCCTTGTGTTCCTTTTCCACTGCCGTTTGGGCCAAATATTAGAATGTTCACTTTGTTGAAACTCCTTTCGTAAAAGATATTAAAGTAAGTGCCTTATAATGTATTGTATCTTTTTTCGCAACGACAAAGATTGACCGGTGGTTTTACATTAAAAATCTGTTTTTAAAGGACATTTTTTCAGAATCATTCTGTTGCTTGTCTGATTTCTTCTCGGGTTTTTTTGGTTTTTCGGCGGTCAATTCTTTTATCGCATCAGAAATAGCGATTGCCCTTGGTGTCCCCCGGGGGTAAAACTCGATCGCTTTACGGAAATGAAAAAGGGCGCTTTCTTTCTTTTGTTCTTTTTTGAAATACAAACCAAAATAGTAATGGGATTCTCCCTGATCATTCAGCCTGCCGTAAGACATGGCTATGTGGTAGTTGATGTCTACAGCATCAACAATTTTCTTATCCTGCAGCGGGAGAAAACAGTTCAAGGCACTTTTGAAATCACCTGCGGCAAAATGCGCCTTGCCTAAAGCGAGTGCTATATCTTCGTTTCCGGGATCGATCTTGGATGCCCGCAGCAGATACGTGCGAGCCTGCGCAGCATCGCCTGTTTTCAGGTATATCAAGCCGATATGAGTTAAAATATCTATATCTTGCGGTGCGAGTGTCAGCGCTTTATTCAGGTTTTCAAGCGCGGCATTCGTGTGACCGAGTTGATCTTCCGTCAAGCCCAACGTATAGAGAAGATCAACATTGCGAGGATCTTTTTGCAGAGAATCGAGAATCTGTTTACGGTGTTTATTGAGATCGTCGGTGTCCTGAGCGATTAACGCCTGCATTCTCAAGAAATTGCCAACGATATTTGCGGCGCCGCGGCTTTGACGATACTGCGTTTGAAGAAGGCTGTCGAGGTAAAAAATACGATCATCCGTACCCGGATGCGTCCGGAGATAGGTCGGCACGGTCCTGGATAAAAACTCATATTGTTTAATGATTTTAAGAAAATCAACCATGGCTCCCGGATAATAGCCGGTATTGACCAGATACCCTATGCCTAAGCGATCCGCTTCCTCTTCGTGCTCCCGCTGATACTTGAGGGACATGGACTGAGCGCCGGCAACGGAAAAAGCGGCTATAGCCGCCGTTGCATCACCCCCGCCGCCGAGGAAGGCGCCGGCGATAATTGCCGCCAGCATGGCAATATTGAGCTTTTGCGACTTTTCGATAATGCTGGCAACGTGGCGGGCGTTGGCATGAGCGATTTCATGCGCCATGACGCCGGCCATCTGCGCCTCGTTTTCAACCGCGGAAATCAACCCCTTGTTAATGTAGATATAGCCGCCCGGTGTGGCAAAAGCATTGATTCCGGTGCTGTTGAAAATGGAGAAAGTGAAACGGAAAGGAACCTTATTGCTCTGGGCCAGAATTCGATTGCCTACGCCGGAAACATAAGCGTTGAGTTTCTTGTCCTGAAGCAGGAAGTTATTCTTTTCGAGTTTGTAATAAATTTCTTTGCCCAGTTTTCTTTCGTCATCCAGTGTAAAAGCGGCTGATGCATTTTGTACTGCAAAAAGGATGAGGAATAATATCAGGGCAAAAGAAAAGAATTGCTTTTGAATAATTTTGCGCATAGTCAGAAAAATAGTCCATATTTTATGTATAGTATCATATACTACCTACTTTACAAAGATTAGGCAAGTTTTCCTTGCGAAGAGAAACGAAAGCCGAAAGAGGGAGATAACCAAGATATGGGGAAAGTGGTCACCATTGATGGACCGGCAGGCGCGGGAAAAAGTACGGTCAGTAAAGCTTTAGCAGACCGTTTGCATTATTTATACTTGGACACCGGGGCACTTTATCGCGCGTTGGCTTATAAAGCGGTGACGAATAAAATCAATTTGAATGATCCGGATGAACTCGCGAATTTGTGTTCGACAACGGATATTACATTGAAGAATCTCGGCGGCAAAATGGCAGTCTTTGTTGACGGTGAGGATGTCGGCGACAAAATCCGGACGGAAGAGATCGGACTGGCTGCGTCTACGATATCGGCTTTCCCGGTGGTGAGAAAGAAATTACTTTCCTTGCAAAGAGAAGCAGCTGCCCGGGGCGGGATCGTGGCGGAAGGACGGGACATGGGATCGGTCGTTTTTCCGGACGCGGAGTTCAAATTTTTTCTGGACGCAAATATGGAAGAGCGAGTCAGAAGGCGCCACGTGGAGCTCGTCCAAAAAAGCGGATCGGCGGGCCTTGCAGCCGTTTCCAAAGATTTGCAGGCCAGAGATGAGCAGGATTCACAACGAAAGATTGCGCCCTTGACGGCGGCTCAGGATGCCGTCATTATCGATTCCACTCACATGGATGTTTTACAGGTAGTCGAAGAGATTCTGAAAAGCATAGCAGGGCGTATCGGCGAGCAGGCATTGTAACCACAGCGGGGCTTGATTTGTCTTGCTATTTAATTTTCGGTATGTTAGATAATGCGGATTAAAAAAGTCTTATAAAACTTAGGGGGTATTAGGTAAATGGTTAACAATAACAACACAAACTTAAAAAACGAAAAGGAGGTTAATACCGACTCTTCAATTCACAGTGCACACAATACGTCCGGACAGTCCAAAGAAGAAGATATGGGCTTTAAAGAGCTTTATGAACAAAGTCTCAATCAATTGCAATACGGCGATATTGCCCGCGGAAAAGTCGTCCAGGTGACAGCGGATATTGTCATGGTAGACGTCGGTTGGAAAACGGAAGGATTTATTCCGATCAAGGAACTCAAAGACGCTCAGGGAAATGTTAATATTTCTGTTGGCGACGATATAGAAGTATTTATAGATAAACGTGATTCTGAAGGAAACCTTGTATTATCCCGTGAAAAAGCTGCCAAACTTAAAGTATGGGATGAGATTAAGAACATTAGTGACAACAATCTTACGATTAACGGGACGGTTGTGGAGAAAGTGAAAGGCGGACTCTCCGTTGACATCGGAATTATCGCCTTCCTGCCGGGGTCGCAAATCGATGTTCGTCCGATAAGAGACTTGGACCAATTTATTGGCCAGACACTGCCCTTTAATATTTTAAAATACGACCGTAAGCGCAATAATGTAGTTTTATCAAGAAGATCCATTGTTGCTTCGGAAAGAGAAAGTGAAAAGAAGGACACGCTGAACAATATCGTGGAAGGAAGCGTTATCGAGGGGATCATTAAGAATATCACCGATTATGGAATTTTTATCGATCTTGGCGGTATTGACGGGCTGCTGCACGTTACGGATATCTCTTGGGGAAGAATCGCTAAGCCGTCTGAAATATTTCATAAAGGAGAGAAGATTACGGTTAAGGTTCTTTCCTTTGACCGTGAAAAAGAGAGAGTGTCTCTGGGGCTCAAGCAGCTTCATGAAAATCCATGGGAGCATATTTCAGAAAAATATCCGGTTGGCGCTCTCGTTCAGGGAAAAGTTGTCAACCTCACGGATTATGGCGTCTTTATTGAACTGGAGCCTGGTGTGGAAGGATTGGTTCATATTTCCGAGATGTACTGGACTCGAGAGATTAAACATCCATCCAAAGTGCTGAACGTTGGTAATTTAGTGAATGTCGTGGTGCTGGAAGTCAATCCGGAAGCCAAGCGCGTATCCCTCAGTCTGAAGCAGACCACGGCAAACCCCTGGGAAAAATTAAAGGAAAAATACCCGATCGGTACGGTTGTGAAAGGTCTCGTCCGTAACATCACGAACTTCGGCGTGTTCATCGGGATCGAAGACGGCATCGACGGTCTTGTTCATGTATCGGACATTTCGTGGAAGCATCGTGTTACTCATCCTTCCGAGTATTTTAAAAAAGGACAGGAAGTCGAAGCGGTTGTTTTAAATATTGATGTCGAGAATGAGAAATTCTCGCTGGGGATTAAGCAGATCGAAAAGAACCCCTGGGAAGAATTACCGCAAAAATATGCTCCCGGGAGCGTGGTGACCGGTAAAATTACAAATTTCACGGACTTTGGAATTTTTGTCGAAATTGAGGACGGTATTGAAGGTCTGGTTCATATTTCCGAGATCAGTCAAAAACGTGTGAAATCATCGGCCGAGTTATATAATATTGGTGATATCGTTTCCGCAATCGTGAAAAGCATTGATACGAAAACGAAGAAAATTCGTCTGAGTATTAAAGAAATGGAAGCACCTACGACCGCTCAGACGCCATCTTCGAGCCAGTACATCAATAACCGCGAAAACATCGGTTCGAATCTTGCCCAGGCGCTGGCCGACGTGAAGATTGGAAGCCCATCGAAGGAATAGAGACGCATGAGAAAACATCCTGTAGCTCTGGGATTGGTTTTGCTGATTGCGATTGGCGTTGTTTTATATTTTTTCTTTTATAGAACCGGCGCCCAGTCCGGAACTGCCGGCACACAGAGATTTTCTTTGAGTGACAAAATCGGTGTGGTGCCCGTTGAGGGTATCATCACCGATTCTCGTGAAATTATCGAAACGATCGATGAATTTGCCAAAGACAGCTCCATTGCTGCCGTCGTACTGCGTATCGATTCTCCCGGCGGCGGTGTCGCCGCTTCACAGGAGATCTATGATGCGGTCGTTGCACTTAAGAATAAGAAGAAAGTAGTTGTATCAATGGGGTCCGTTGCCGCGTCGGGAGGTCTGCTCATCGCGTGTGCAGGCGACAAGATCGTGGCGAATCCGGGTACCATCACGGGCAGCATATCGGCGATCATGCAATTTGCTAATGTGGAAGAATTGCTGAAAAAGGTCGGCGTGAAATCTTCCGTTGTCAAAAGCGGTCAATATAAAGATATCGGCTCACCCATGCGCGAAATGACACCCGAAGAACGGATCATCATCCAGGAACTGGTCGATGATATTTATAATCAGTTCATTGACGTCATCGTGAAGGATCGTAAACTGACTCGCGAACAGGTCATTGCCATAGGAGACGGCAGAGTCTTTTCAGGGCGCAAAGCCAAGGAGTATGGCCTGGTTGATCAATTGGGTGATATGGCCTCTGCCGCAAAGTTGGCAAGTCAACTGGCCGGTAAGGACGGAACATACGATCTCGTTTACCCGAAAAAGAAGCATCCTTCTGTTTTTGATCTAATGTTTGAAAGTGCAGCCAATCAACTCGGCCGGTCTGTAAAAGCAACAGCTGAAAAATGGGGTGGGGTAAGTTACTTATATCATCCGTGATGCTCGACTGGCGATACCGATATGACCAAAAATGAATTAATCAAGAAAACACAGGAAAAATTTAAAACGTATTCTCAAAAAGATATTGCTTTAGCGGTAGAGACAATTCTGGACTCTCTGGTTGGCTCTATGAAAAAGAATGAGCGGGTCGAAATAAGAGGATTCGGCACGTTTACGATTCGCGAGCGCAAACCCAGGGTCGGCCGCAATCCCAAGTCAGGAGCGGAAGTTTCTTTGGCCGAGAGAAGAGTACCTTTCTTTAAAACGGGCAGAGATCTCCGATTAAAGGTAGATAATAAGAAATGACCTATAAAAACATCATTGTCGATAAGAAGAAAACTTACGCGATCATTCAATTCAACCGCGCCCATGAAATGAACGCCCTGTCAAAAGAAATGAGACTGGAGTTTAATGATGCGCTTCTGGACGTCGAAAACGATCATCTGATGAAATCGCTGGTCATCACCGGCGGAGAATACGTCTTTTCGGCCGGTATGGATATCAAGGAAATGTCTTCTCTGTCCAATGTCGAAATTGATGACTATTTCGAATCGATGAAAAGATATCTGAAGAAAATTTATTCATACCCGAAGCCGGTGATAGCAGCGGTGGGCGGTATTGCTTTGGGTGGCGGTTTCAATATCGTTACGGTATGCGATCTGATTGTCGCTTCGGAAAGTGCAATCTTCTGTCACCCGGAATTGAAGTTCGGACTAAGTCCTCTTTTCTATCCTTTGAGCCAGATCGTCGGAGTAACCAAAGCAAAAGAAATTGCAATGCTGGGAGAGCCGATCGGTGCCAATGAAGCGGAAAGAATCGGTCTGGTGAATAAAGTAGCCCCCCCTGAAAAGTTCATGCAGGAAGCGGAGAAAATGGCCCAGACCTTATCCACAAGATCCGTGAAGGCTATTGAAGAGCTGAAAAATATTTGTTCAGTTGTCCCGAGGATGGATAAGATTGCCGCTCTGGATATGGAACTGTCCATTGGCGGAATGCTGTTTGCCCGCGATGAACGGAAAATTCATATGAATGAAGTATTGTTTCTCGAAAAACTTCGTAAAAAGAAACAATCATAACCTGTTTAAAGATTATCCCAATCGTTTCCCGGTGCAGCGAAATCCTTAAGTTGATCCCGTCTCTTTTTATGCTGAAGTTTCTTGAGCGCCTTGGCTTCAATCTGTCGAATTCGTTCCCGGGTGACTCCCATCATATCGCCGACTTCTTCCAATGTAAAAGGTCCGTAATTACAGGCGACCCACGTACAGTTCAAGAAGGCTTCATTTTTCAAGCGCCATTCGCAGGTGGTATCCGTGCAGATTTCCGCTATTAAACTTCCTTTTTTCTTACAAATATATGTGTTAATCATTAAAAAGATCCCTTCGCATATTTAAATCGGGCGTAACTTATGGTTACTTGAATAATTTGTCAATAATTAAGATATAAAATTGATATCAGGAACAATCACCATGGTAAAAACGGGTTCCTGACAATAACCGGGCATGTAAAGAGAAATTAAAGAAATATTTTTTCCGGGGGACGTCTTTCCGGGACGTACCGGTGAGGAATCTTATCGTTGTTCCACTCTTGGCTCACGTACAAGTTGCAGTAACAACTCCCATATTCCTTCACATCTTCGGTGCGATAAGTGCAGGGGCAAATGATATCACGATCCTTTTCACGATCGCCTGCGGCCAGACGGCAGGGGCAGGAGGTGTAACCGTAACGTTCCTTGTTAACCAGCAGATCCTGGAGAATGGAAAGCACCCAGTCCCTGTCTTTGTTGAAAAAATAGCCCTTGGGTTCCTGGGCCTTCTTTAGCAGGTCATAAAGCTCGACAGGTGTCATCAGATCCCCAGTGCCTCCCGGATATCTCTTTCTTTAAAACCGATGATAATTGTGTCACCGATGATGATGGTTGGAAAAGAGCGTTGCGGATTGTATTGAATGACCTCACTGAGCACGGCCTCTCGCGCCTCGCCTTGAAGTAAATCAACGTCCGTTGCATCGAAAGCGACGTTATTTTCATTGAGAAATTTCTTGGTCGCTTTACAATGACTGCAGGTGCTCAAGGTATACATTTTAACTTTCTTTGCCATCTTCACGATCCTCCGATTTTTTTGATTTATATACGTTATTTGATTATCATGTCAAGCTGATAGTCATGAAGCCGCAGGCAAAGATATATTGACAAGAACACCCAATTCATATATCAACAAAAACTCATTTGAGGAAAGATAAAATACTTTATGAAACATAATAGTATTATCGCTTACGAAGGTCTTCCCTTTATCATCTTTTCCCTGATCCTCACCATCCTTGCCGCATTTTTCGGGGTCGTCTGGCTGGCCGTCCTTTTAGCCGCCATAACCGTTTTCATCATCTGCTTTTTCCGAAATCCCGAACGATATTTTCTCGATGATGCCAAAATGATCATTTGTCCTGCAGACGGCAAAGTGATCAGAATCGAAGAAGTCGATGTCGGCGGCACCATCACGGGTCGTTTTAAGAAAATCAGTATTTTCATGAATGTCTTTAATGTCCACGTCAACCGTTCCCCTTATAACGGAAAGGTCGAGACCATTGCCTATCACGAGGGGAAGTTTTTATCGGCCAATCTGGACAAGGCGTCGGCGGAAAACGAAAGAAACGAAATTATGATTCGTACAGAAGACGGCCGTATGCTGTGGGTCGTGCAAATTGCCGGATTGATCGCCAGGAGAATTGTCTGCTGGACCCATGAAGGAGCGCGGATCGAAAAAGGCGAGAGATTCGGCCTCATCCGTTTCGGCTCTCGCGTCGAGGTTTTCTTACCGTCCGATTCCCGCATTGTCGTTCACTTGGGGGACAAGGTTAAAGCGGGACAAACAATGATTGGATATTTATCATGAATAGGGAGAAACGCGTAAAAAATGTCCGTATCAAGAAGGGCATATATATCCTGCCCAATCTATTTACAACCGCCAGCCTGTTTATGGGGTTTTATTCCATTATCGCATCCATCCAGGGAAAGTTCTATCCGGCGGCTATTGCCATTATCATATCGCTGGTGTTTGACGGACTGGATGGAAGGGTGGCACGGATGACGAACACCACGAGCAGATTCGGCGCGGAATATGATTCACTGGCCGATCTGATCGCTTTTGGTGTTGCACCGTCACTATTGGCTTATTTGTGGGCCATGTCCTTTGACGGTAAGCCGGGTTGGATGGCCGGTTTCCTCTTTGTCGCCTGCGGTGCACTTCGTCTTGCGCGCTATAACATTCAAATCGGTATCATCGACAGTAAAGTATTCAACGGCCTGCCCATTCCCGCTGCGGCTGCAGTTATCGCCACGACCGTGATTTTTTTTGATCACATCGGTCTTGAGGGGACACTTCCGGATCCGTATTATATTTTCTTGATCCTGGTTGTAATCTTATCGCTCCTGATGGTCAGCAGCATAAAATACTATAGTTTTAAGAATATGAATCTCCATGCACGGATACCCTTTAAGATATTGCTTATCGCGATCGGTATTTTTTTAGTCTTTTATTTAAAGCCGGAAATCATGGCTTTTATCATTATGGTGGGTTACGCACTTTCCGGGCCGCTGTGGTGGTTGGGAAAATACATTCAGAAATTACGCGGGAAAGACGTGAATCAGAATGCTTCCGAACAGAAATCATAAAGAGGATGGATGGTGTTATCATTCTAATTTGATATTATGAGAATTTCGGGAGGTGAAGCTAAAGGAAGGACGATCAAGTTTCCTTCCCATTCTGCTCAAAGACCGACGACTGATTTTTTGAGGGAGGCGCTGTTCAATCTGCTGGAACGACCGGTGGATCAGAGTTTTTTGGATTTATTTGCCGGATCCGGGTCCGTGGGACTGGAAGCGCTGAGCCGAAAGGCAAAGTCGGTTACTTTTGTGGAAAAGAATAAAAGCCTCATTGACGTCATCCGTGAAAATGTTTCCATGTGCGGATATTCCGAAAAATGTCTTCTCGTTCATGCTGATGTGCAATCGGCCTTACGTGATCTTTATAAAAAGAAATGCCGGTACAATGTCGTTTTTGCCGATCCTCCCTACAATCAGGGATTGATCGAAGAAACACTGACTGTATTGAAAAAATATCCTGTGTTACAGGATGGCGGCGCTCTTGTGATACAGCATTCTATCAGAGAATCGCTGCCGGAGCTTAAGGATGGCTGGTCTGTGGAAGACCAGAGAAAATATGGCGATAATTATTTGAGTTTTATAAGGATGGACACGGCATGACGCAAGACAAATTCGGCAATAAGATTGCGATATATCCAGGCTCATTTGATCCGATAACAAACGGTCAC
>Ga0351971_1112_pt1 | contig 16821 bp, 19 predicted proteins | sample BONcelFGM3001F11_FD_206746 | JGI IMG/M metagenome (GOLD analysis project Ga0351971, IMG submission 206746) | Enriched cells from coal bed in the Powder River Basin, Montana, United States - BONCAT cells FGM rep2 HSBNCT.FGM.300.1.F11 ...
TGACCTTCCCGTCGCGATTACCCCTTATTACGCCAGTCTGATATCCACTGTGGACGCCGCCTCGCCACTGCGCCGCTCCGTCGTACCGGTAGTGGACGAGTGCCTGCATACAAAAGGCGAAGAAGAAGACCCTCTTTGCGAAGATGCCGACTCGCCCGTCCCGGGCATTGTCCATCGCTACCCCGACCGCGTACTCTTTTTGGTCACCGATATCTGCGCCACTTACTGCCGCTATTGCACCCGTTCCAGAATCTTTGGCCGGCAGCATCAGTGTTTTATCGACACGGCCAAATGGGAAAAGGCGCTGGCCTATATTGAATCCAATCCCAATATCCGTGACGTGCTGCTTTCCGGCGGTGATCCCCTGACCCTGTCCGACGACAAACTCGAATGGCTGCTTTCGCGACTCAAGGACATTCCTCACGTCGAACTGGTCCGCATCGGTACCAAGGCGCCGGTTGTTCTGCCGCAACGGATTACGCCGGCTCTGACGTCTATGCTGAAAAAATACCATCCTCTCTGGATGAGCATCCATATTACTCATCCCGATGAACTGACCCCCGAAATGAGCGCCGCCTGCATCCGTCTGGCCGATGCCGGCATTCCTCTCGGCAGTCAAACCGTTTTGCTCTCCGGAATAAACGACTCGGTTTCCACCATGACCCGATTGGTCCATGGACTTCTGCAGATTCGCGTGCGCCCTTATTACCTTTATCAATGCGATCCGATTCCCGGTTCCTCCCATTTCCGCACGCCGATCAGCAAGGGACTGGAAATCATCCAGGGCCTGCGCGGCCACACCACCGGCTATGCCGTTCCAACCTATGTCGTCGACGCGCCCGGCGGCGGCGGAAAAATTCCTTTGCTTCCCGAATATGCCATCGGCTGGGATAAAGGCGATCTGATGATGCGCAATTATGAGGGCAATATTTTCCGGTATCCGGACAATCACGCTGAGTCGAAGGATATCCACTAGGATCGCGAAACAAATTATGGCCGATAATTCAGACTGTTCATCCATCAGCCCCTCGCAAAAACTAATGATCGGCCTCACCTACGACTTGCGCGACGATTATCTGCACGAAGGTTACTCCCTGGAAGAAACCGCCGAATTTGATAAGCCCGATACCATTCTCGCCATAGAAGATGTCCTTTCACAAAATGGTTACGCGACCGATCGCATCGGCCACATCAAGGCCCTGACCCGCCGCCTGGCCGCGGGAGATCACTGGGATCTCGTTTTTAACATTGCCGAAGGCTTACATGGCTTTGGCCGCGAGGCACAGGTTCCCGCTCTTCTGGATGCCTACAAAATCCCGTATACCTTCTCCGATGCCCTCGGTCATTCGCTGACACTCCACAAGGGTATGACCAAACATGTTGTGAGTGACCTGGGGATCCCTACGCCGCACTTCGCCGTTGTTTCCGATCCGGAGGATATCGATCTCGTTCAGCTTCCTTTTCCGCTCTTTGCCAAACCCGTTGCGGAAGGCACAGGTAAAGGCATCACGGCCCTGTCCAAAATTGACAATGCCGACGGTCTGCGCCGCGTTTGTCTGAATCTGCTGAAAACCTTTCAACAGCCTGTACTCGTTGAATGCTATTTGCCCGGACGGGAGTTCACCGTCGGAATCGTCGGCACGGGTAGGGATGCACGCGCCCTGGGCGCGATGGAAGTCATCTTGAATACCGAAGCGGAACAGCATGCTTACTCCTACGACAATAAGGAGCACTATGAAAACCTCGTGCGCTATGCTGCCGTCGATGACGCAGAAGCCAAGCAAGCGATGGATATATCCCTTCGCGCCTGGCGCGGCCTCGCGTTGCGGGATGGCGGCCGTATTGACCTGCGCTCCGACGCTCAAGGCGTGCCACACTTTATCGAAGTCAATTCCCTCGCCGGCTTGAATCCCGTCCGTTCCGATTTGCCCATTCTTTGCAGACTGATCGGCATATCCTACCACGAGCTCATCATCGACATTCTGAATTCCGCATTAAAGCGCGCAGGGTTATCGGCAGCCAAATACTAGATCCTGAAGACGGGAACACATTGCATGGATAAAATAATCATTTTGCACACGGATGTCGCACCCGATGCCAGTGAAGATGAATTGGATACCCTTCGTCAGGCTCAAGCCATTGCGGAAGCAATTATTTCCCTGGGCTATGAACCTGTCCTTCTACCCTTTACCATGGATTTGAATGCCACGATTTCCAACCTCCGCTTCCTTAACCCCCGGGTCGTTTTCAATCTCGTAGAAACGGTAGCCGGAAAAGGCAGTATGATTTACTTTTCCACGGCATTATTGGACTTTCTGCAGCTGCCGTATACGGGCTGCCGGACAGAAGCCATGTTTGTAACGTCCAACAAACCGCTCACAAAAAAGATCCTTCATGCCGAAGGTATTGCGACGCCCGCCTGGATCACATCTGAAGGAATCTCAACCGGTGTATCGTCTGCCGACACGTACTTAATCAAGCCTTCCTGGGAAGATGCATCCGTCGGGCTGGATGAGGACTCCGTCGTCACAATGACCCATCCGGAAAATATGATTACGGCATTGCAAGATCGTCAAGTGAAAATCGGCTGTGATTGTTTCGCCGAAGCTTACATCGAAGGACGAGAATTTAACATCGCGCTCCTCGCCACGGACAAGGGTGTTCGGATTTTGCCTCCCGCGGAAATGCTGTTTCTGGATTATCCGCCAAAAAAGTTGAAGATTCTTGATTATCGCGCAAAGTGGGTTGAAGATTCTTTTGAATATGATAATACAAGACGCACTCTGGACATTGGGCCGCAGGACGCAGGTCTTATCGATCGCCTGCGCGATATCGCCCTCACGTGCTGGCATTTGTTCGGTTTGCACGGTTACGCCCGCGTCGATTTTCGAGTCGACAAACAGGGGAATCCCTTTGTTCTCGAAATAAACGCCAATCCATGCTTATCTCCGAATGCCGGTTTCGCGGCCGCCCTGAAACACGCTTCGATAAAGTATTCTCAGGCAATAGACGATATCATCCGCGATGCTTTACAGACCTGAGGAGGAAATATTTTTGTGTTAAAGCCCGTCGTCTTATTGTTCTTTTCCAATTTATTCATGACATTTGCCTGGTATGGCCATCTGAAAAATCTCAGCAGCAAACCCCTCTTTCTCGTGATCATGATCAGCTGGGGCATTGCTTTTTTTGAATACGTCCTGCAGGTTCCGGCCAATCGTATCGGTTTTGAGTACTATTCTTTAGGCCAACTCAAGATTATTCAGGAAGTCATTACCATGATCGTCTTTGCCGGTTTCGCCATCCTTTATATGAAACAGCCGCTGAAGCTCGACTTCCTCTGGGCGGCACTCTGCATGGTCGGCGCCGTTTACTTCATGTTTCGCGGCGGTCTGCCGCAGAACGGATGATTCCCATGAAATCTATCACCTATCGGCGGGAAATTGAGCCGCCCGATCTCAGAGCAATTCTCAATATCGTGCAATCCAGCGGTTATTTTTCCCCCGCAGAAGTGGAGCTGGCCTGCGAGCTGGCCACCGATCGAATTGAACGCGGACTTCAAAGCTCCTATCAGTTCCTGTTTGCCGAAGGTGACGGTCAAGTCATCGGTTACACCTGCTACGGTTTGATTCCGGCCACGATGGGGAGCTATGACCTCTATTGGATCGCTCTATCGGAATCCATGCGCGGCTGCGGAGTAGGTAAAATCCTGCTTCACGAAACGGAAGAACTTATCCGGAACAGCGGCGGCAGGCATTTATATGCAGAAACATCCTCCCGGGATCAATATGCATCGACTCAACACTTCTACGAAAGCTGTCATTACATACCGGAAGCCATTCTCACGGACTTCTATGCCCCGGGCGACAGTAAAATTATTTACTCTAAGGTCCTTTAATAATAGATAAAATTACGATTAATCTGCCCTAAATTTGTTTTAAGGTCTTGCATTTTTGGTGATAATTCGCTAGAGCACTGCTGACTTTAAGGTCACAAAGTTGCATATCTCAGGAAAAAAGGAGGATTTGCTCATGCGCCTGTTTCCTAAAGAAGAAAATTTTTTTAATTATTTTGAAGAGCTGGCCAATAAAATTGAAGAGGGCGGTCAATTCTTTCTCGAAATGACTAAGAATCGCGATTATTCGGATGTAAAAGTTGCCAGGCTCAAGGAACTTGAACATGAGGCGGATGGCATCACGCATAAGACGTACGAACGAATGCATAAAACCTTTCTGACTCCCATTGATCGTGAAGACATATATGCATTGGTCAACAAAATGGACAGCATCATGGACGTCATTGAAGCAACGGCTATTCGTATCCATATGTATAAGGTTAAAAAGCCGGATGACGAAATCATCAAACAGGCGGAAATCCTTTTTCAAGCCATAAAGAAAATCAAGGGAATTGTTCATGGTCTGCGCGATATGAAAAACTCCAAGATGATTCTGGACGGCTGTGTGGAAATCAATACGCTGGAAAATGCCGGTGATGTCGTTTTAAGAACGATCATCACCAACCTCTTCATCAAAGAGCAAGATGCCATCGAGCTGATTAAGTGGAAGGAAATCTTTGAGCGGATTGAAGAGGCCATAGATGTATGTGAAGATGTCTCCAACATTGTAGAAGGGATCGTCCTGAAACATGCTTGAGTCGATGGCATTTGTTTTTGTGCTGGTGGCAATCGCACTGATTTTTGATTTTCTCAATGGATTTCATGACTCTGCTAATTCCATTTCCACTGTCGTTTCCACTCGCGTTCTTTCACCGAAGCATGCTGTTATCTGGGCAGCCTTTTTTAATTTTGCCGCGGTTTTTTTTGTCGGTACTGAAGTTGCGCACACCGTCGGCAAGGGAATCATCCATTTAGACATCGTCGATAATCTGGTAATCTTATCGGCACTGGGCGGTGCAATTATCTGGAATATCGCTACCTGGTACTATGGTCTTCCCAGCAGTTCTTCCCATGCTTTAATCGGTGGTCTGATCGGCGCTGCCGTATCCAAAGCCGGAACCGGCACACTGGTCTGGTCAGGCATTACTAAGACGACCATCTTTATCATTGTTTCCCCGGCAATCGGCATGGCTTTGGGTTTTCTATTCATGGCTCTGTCCATGAACCTGAGTCGTCATTCCAATATGGCTAAATCGGATAAGCTCTTTCGCAAACTTCAGCTCTTGTCGGCTGCCATATATTCATTGGGGCATGGCATGAACGACGCACAAAAGACAATGGGGATTATTGCAATGGCTCTGTTCAGCCAGGGGCTGTTGGGCAGCACTTTCCATATCCCCCTGTGGGTTGTCATTACTTGCTACACTATGATTTCTCTGGGAACCATGTTTGGCGGCTGGCGCATCGTCAAGACAATGGGAACCAAAATCACCAAACTGCAACCGATGGGTGGCTTCAGCGCCGAAACAGCAGCGGCCTGTTCAATCATCGGCGCGACAGTGGCCGGCATCCCCGTAAGCACGACCCACACGATTACCGGCGCCATTGTCGGCGTCGGATCTACCAAAAGACTTTCTGCCGTGCGCTGGGGTGTTGCCGGAAATATTATCTGGGCGTGGATTTTGACCATACCCATTTCTGCCATTATTTCCGCCGCCATCTACTTTTCCGTCGGATACTTTGTTCGTTGATAATCACGCCTTAGCATAAAATATCATTGATATATTCTTTCATTTACCGTAAATCATTCTTACGAAATTATAATTAAGAGGGAGAATCTCGATGCCGGAAAAACGATTACCCTTCACCAGGAAACAACTGGAAGCCATTATTGAAAAATATCCCACGCCTTTTCATATCTATGACGAAAAAGCCATCCGGAAAAATGCACGCGCTTTTTTGAAAGCCTTTTCCTGGAATAAAGGATTCAAAGAATTCTTCGCCGTCAAGGCATGTCCTAATCCTTATTTGATGAAAATTCTTCACGCGGAAGGATTTGGTGCAGATTGCAGTTCACTTCCCGAATTAATCCTGTCGCAAAAAACGGGCATTGTCGGCGAGGAAATCATGTTTTCCTCCAATGACACGCCCGCCGAGGAATTTTCCAAAGCCCGCAAACTTAAAGCGACGATTAACTTGGATGACATCACCCACATCAACTATCTCGAGAAAAGCGCCGGTCTGCCGGAATTGATTTGCCTCCGCTACAACCCCGGCCCATTAAAAAAGGGCAACATCATCATCGGCCATCCGGAAGAGGCCAAATACGGGTTTACACGCGAACAGCTGTTTGAAGGTTACCGCATCTGCCGGGATAAGGGCATTAAGCGTTTCGGCATCCACACGATGGTAGCCTCCAATGAACTTGATCCGAACTACTTTGTTGAAACGGCGGAAATTCTGTTCACGTTGCTTGTTGAATTATCGCGCGCTCTCAACATACGTTTTGAATTCGCCAATCTCAGCGGCGGTTTCGGCATTCCTTACCGGCCGGAACAGGCGGCTATTGATTTACAGGTCATGACTCGCGGGATCCGGGAAAAATACCAACAGATTATCGTTGCCAATGGTTTTGCTCCTCTTAAAATTTTCACAGAAAGCGGGCGGTATATTACCGGTCCCTTCGGGTATCTCGTATCCAAAGTTCTGCACATCAAGGACACGTATAAACTGTTTGCGGGGCTGGACGCCTCCATGGCCAATTTAATGCGTCCGGCCCTTTACGGCGCGTATCACCATATCACCGTTATGGGCAAGGAGTCGCGCCCCCATGATTTTATGTATGACGTTACCGGTTCTCTTTGTGAAAATAATGACAAATTTGCCATCGATCGCATGCTGCCCAAGCTCGATTACGGCGACACGATTGTTATTCATGATACGGGGGCACATGGCTTTGCGATGGGTTTCAATTACAACGGCAAGCTGCGCTCCGCAGAATTGCTGCTCAGGGAAGATGGCTCTGTAGTACCCATTCGCCGCGCGGAAACAGTCAAAGATTATTTTGCGACTCTGGATTTCAAAGGCCTGGCAAAGTTTAAGGTATAAAAAAGGCTGTTAGGCTGTAGGTCTATTCTGATGGCCTCCGGCCGTTATTTTAATAATATTACTAACCGCTTCGCGCTTTCTTTTTAACCTACAGCCTATAGCCTACAGCCTTTTCCCCCATTGCCTTTTTTCCAAACCGTCATTATACTTAACCCATGTCGAAAGAGAAGAGTCCATCAACACCTGCAATATTGGTGCTTAAGGAGAAAGGGGCCGATTTTACACTGCATCCATATGGTTATGAAGAAAGAGGCGGTACAAAAGTCTCTTCCCAAAAGCTTGGCGCGGACGAGCACTGTGTGATTAAAACCCTGGTCATGGAAGATGAAACCGCAAAACCCCTCATTATTTTGATGCATGGCGATAAAGAAGTTTCCACCAAGGCATTGGCGCGCTTCCTGAATGTCAAATCCATAATGCCCTGCAAACCGAATGTCTCGCAAAAACATACCGGCTATTTAGTTGGGGGAACGTCGCCGTTCGGCACGAGAAAACCTTTGAGCGTATATATGGAGAGATCAATCGCAGCCTTACCGTACATCTTGATTAATGCCGGTTCCCGGGGTCTCTTGGCAAAAATGTCGCCATCGGAACTGATTCGGATTCTTGAACCCTGTGAAGTAAGCGTTGCGATATAGTTTGCCTTAAAGTGAAGGAAAGAGATAATATCGTTAAAATTTGAGGAAGACCTATGACGGATAATGTGATTATTCGCTGTCTCAATTGCGGCACCAAGAATCGTATACCAAGTCAAAAATTTCAGGGGCGCCCTACATGCGGCAACTGCCATGCCCTTTTGGATGACCTGATTATTCGCTGCCTGAAATGCGGCACGAAAAATCGCATGCCGGAAGAGCGCTTGAACGCAAAACCACTCTGCGGAAAATGCGGCGAACCGCTTGTCATCGCAAAGCAGGATATCAAGCCGATTGACGTAACCGATGATTCTTTCGCCCGCGAGGTATTAACCACAGAAACATCTGTACTCGTCGACTGCTGGGCACCCTGGTGTGGTCCGTGCAAGAGTCTCTCGCCAATCATCGATGAACTGGCCTCGGATTACGCAAACGGCGTAAAGGTCGTCAAACTAAATGTGGATGAAAATCCGGCTACGGCGTCACAGTATGGTATCCGCAGCATACCCACGATGCTCTTCTTTAAAGAGGGCAGACTTGTAGAACGTCTTGTGGGGGCTCTGCCAAAGCAGGAAATCGAAAAACACCTGCTTGCAATAATCAAAACAAACTGAGTTGGAAATATCCCTTTATGAATCATTCCAAGAAGCTGTCCTACACGTGTAAGATTTTTTCAGTCTGGGAAGAAGACGTATTATTGCCCAACGGCAGGACGGTCAGCCAAAGTTGGATTGAACATCAACCGACCGTTGCCGTTGCCGCGATTAACCATAATCACGAATTGCTTTTGATTCGCCAATTTCGCAAAGCCACAGGGCAGGATCTCCTTGAAATTCCAGCCGGCACCATGAACAAGGGTGAAGAATCTCCCTCAGCCTGCGCAATGCGGGAACTGGCCGAAGAAACAGGCTTTCGCGCCGGTCGGCTGTCCCCGCTTTTCGCCGGATACCTTGTGCCGGGTTACTGCAATGAATTTATGTATTTTTTTCTGGCTCAGGATCTTCTTTATGAACCATTGCCGCCCGATGAAGACGAACGTATTGAGGTTATTCCGACGAGGTTTGAAGAAGCCCGGGCTCTGCTGGAAAACGGAACGATTATCGATGCCAAAACGGCATTAGGCATTATCCTGGCGGATAACTATTTAAAAGACAAAACAAACTCCTCAAAAACATCCCTATGAACATGGGCAAGCTTTTAAACGCCTGAAAGAGATTTCGCTGTACCGATAAAGCCTTTTCGAAACCAGTGCATTAAAATATCTGCAAATCGGGAACATCAGCGCAGCTTTTTTTCTCTTCTCTCCAGCTGAATCTCCAAGTTCTTCAGCTGTTGGATATCTCGTTTTAGCTGCTCATTTTCCTGCTGCAATCTGACTATTTCTGCAGAAGACTTATCCTCTATCTGCCTGGTATTATCACGTAACAATTCATTTTCTTTAACCAATTTAGAATTCTCGCCTTGATTTTTTTGCTTCTCCTGCTTTATCTGGCTCTGCAATGTGGAAATCCGGCCCAGGGTGGTCAATAAAGCTCTGGATGCAGCTACCCATTTACTTCTCGGGTGTTGATCAATCAGGTTTTCTAATTTGAATTTTGCTTCATTATAATTAGGTTCTTTTTGTTCATTACTTAAATATGACAAGGCTTCTATGAATAGCTCCTGATCTGAAGGTTCCTGAATAAAAATACTATTTGATTTTTCCTTTGCGTCCGTTCGATCCGCCGTACTGCTGATGATTGATTTTGTAGAACAGCCCGCGAGGATCAAGACGAAGGTCATTACATAAATCAAATTCTTAACATGGATCAACACTCGTTCGTCTCCAGGGTACTTTGTACATTTTGAGAATGCATTATTTTTTTCTTTTCTACATACTCTTCAGTCACGTAGTTACTTCCAGGCATCATTTTCGCGAATTCTTTCAATTCCGCTACCTTCCTTGCCATGTCTAATGGATTCTTAAAGCGCGAGCCATCATCCGTCACAATGGCCGCTGTAATAGTAATTAATGGAAATTTTTGCAGAACTCCTTGACGATTCTTTCCGATAAAGTACTTATTTTCCGCATCTTCCGGGGCGTAGAAACCAAGAATGCGGTCCGCAAAATCAATCACCAGTCTTTTGCAGATGGCTTGAACATGATCCGGGTTGCCGATAACAACAAAATCATCTCCACCGATATGACCGAGAAATATTTCCGTCAACTGTGATTCATTGATGTAACCCTGCAATATATTTGCAACCTCCTTAATGACTTCGCTGCCCCACGCATATCCGTACTTGTCAGCGAACGGTTTAAAGTTATCAAGATCTACCTGGCACAGCGAAAACAGCCCTCCCTGTGTGAGCAATTGCTCAATCCTGTTCTCGATCGCCAGATTTCCGGGCAATCCGGTCAGTGGACTGGCATCCAGGTTTAATTCTTCCAGCACCTTGAGTCTTTTTGTCATATAAGCGAATGATTTTGCCAGGGCACCAATTTCATCATCACGCCTTGCTTCTATCTTATGATCCAGGTGGCCTTCCGCAATCAATCTGGTGGCTTTTTGCAACTGTTGAAGCGGTTTGGAAATATTGCGCGTTATAATCAGCGCCAGGGTAATTCCTAAGATCAAGCTTAACAAGCCTAATCCCATCGTCATGTTTACGGCAGTTCTGCCTTGTCTCGCGATAAGATTCATTTCATCATTTATAGCCTGATTTGTATTTTTTTGAATATCCCGCAGACGGATTGCCATATCATCGATTGTCACCCTGCCTGCCGTATCGGAAATGGTCTGAGCTTCAGGTAACCGGCCATTTTGCACCAACAGAACCTCTTCGGAGAACAACTCCTTTAATCGATTTTGTAATGCATCTAACTCGGCAATCGCGCTATTTGCTTTACGATCGAGTTTATAATAGCGCATCCGGCCAAGTTCCGCCTGGAACTCGTCATTTCGTTGCCAAAAAATTTGTTCCAGTTCGGGATCTTTAAGAATTAAATATTTCTTTTCTGCGCTTTCCTGAGCCAGCAGAACATCCATCAGTTTCTTTGAACTTTCCATCAAAACAAAATGTCGATTCGTAATATTATAGGCTACTGCGTTGAGCTTCTGAAGACTATACAATGCGTAGGCGCTGGCCACAACGGTCAATAAAGCCATCATCAGATAACCTAAAAACAATTTGCGGCTGATCGTAAGTTTCATTTTTTCATAGAAGACCCGTGAAGTTGGTACAAATTACGGATAACGTAACCCAAATACCCTTTTTTGAGTAACACAACCGTCGTTTCTGCGCAAAGAATAATTTAGCTTGTCGCCAATTTTTCCCATTTCTTGGCATACCTAAAAATCGGAAACCTTCTTGCCACGGAAGAAAAGTTTTGTTAAACTGATAACCGGACGCAGGTTGAACTTTCCAGAATCTTTAGAAATCCGTTAAGACAGGCGATATCATCGCACCTTTGTCTGAATGTTCACTTTTTTTGAAAGAAGGAAAACGCACCTATGATATATAATGAAGAATTTGAAACATTGCCCCGTGAAGCGTTGAAGGCTTTACAAATCAAACGGCTCCAGCAGGTTCTGCAGCGCGTTTATCACACGGTTGGTCATTATAAAAAATCTCTGGATGCGGCGAAACTTTCGCCTGAAAGTATTCAATCCCTCGGAGATTTATCGAAGCTTCCTTTTATTACCCGCCAGGATCTCCGCAGCAATTATCCTTTTGGCTTGTTTGCCGTACCCATGAGTAATGTGGTGCGCTTGCACGCCTCTTCCGGAACATCGGGCCGCTCTTCCGTGTTCGGTTACACGAAACGCGACGTCGACACCTGGACGGAATTGACTGCCCGCTCTCTGGTTGCAGCGGGACTTACCAAAAACGACATCGTCCATAATGCGTTCAGCTATGGCTTGCTTCCCGGCGGCCTCGGCTTGCATTATGGTATTGAAAAAATCGGCGCCAGCGTCATTCCCATGTCGGATGGCAACACAAAACGGCAAATCCTGCTCCTTCAGGATTTTGGTCCGACCGTCCTGTGCTCAACGCCGTCTTATGCATTGCATCTGGCCGAGCAAGGCACCGCTATGGGTGTGGATATGAAATCTCTGCAATTGCGCGTGGGCATTTTTGGAGCGGAGCTCTGGAGCAACACCACCCGGGATGCCATTGAAAACGCTTTCGGCATCAAAGCCCTTAACATTTTCGGATTGTCGGAAATGATGGGCCCCGGTATTGCTTCGGAATGCCTTGAGGGCCGCGGCGGCATGCACATTTTCGAAGATCATTTCATCGTGGAAACCATTAACCCCGAAACCGGCGAGGTTCTTGCGGAAGGAACCGAAGGCGAATTGGTCTTTACCAGTCTGACCAAAGAAGCGTTTCCCCTTATCCGCTACAGATCGGGCGACATCTCGCGGCTGATTCAAGAGCCCTGCCGTTGCGGCCGCACGCACATTCGGATGGAACCGGTGCTCAGGAGAAGCGACGACATGCTGACGATCCGCGGCATTAATATATTCCCGATTCAAGTGGAGGCAATTCTCAAGGCGATCGAAGGCGTTGAACCCAACTACCAGTTGATCATTGATAAGGTCGGCGCACTGGACGCCGTCGAACTGCATGTGGAAGTGGGCGATAAATTCTTTGGTGAAGCAGGTGGCGTCAAGGAATTACAGACCATCGAGAAGAGGATCGTCAAGGATATGAAAGACTATCTGAGCATCTCGCCGCGTGTCAAACTTGTGGCTCCGCAAAGCCTGCCGGATAAGGGAACTAAGGTCGTTGATAAACGTTCAATCTAACTTCACACACCCGTAGGGACCGGTCCGGCCAGCCCGCATAAGTGGCCGTAAACCGTTTCCTGCAATTACGAACTCAAGGATTTTGGAGGGATCATTCATGAAGGTAGAACAAATCTCAATTTTTCTGGAAAACAAACCCGGCTCGCTCGAACACGCCACTCGTGTGCTGAAGGAAAACAACATCAACATCCGCACCCTGTCGCTTGCCGAAACGGCGGATTTCGGCATTTTGCGCCTCATCGTGAATGACGTGGAAAAGACCAATAAGGTTCTTAAAGACGCCGGATTCCGGGTCAGCAAAACCATTGTCGTCGCCGTGGAAGTTCCCGATCAGCCGGGCGGACTGCACAGCATCATGGATGTCTTAAACAAAGAAGCCATCAATGTGGAATACCTTTACGCCTTCGTTGAAAAAAGCGGCCAGAACGCGGTCATCATCTTCCGCTTCGACGCCCCGGAAAAAGCCATCGACGTGCTGTTGAAACACAACTTTACAGTCGTGCCGGGAGCAAAACTTTACGAATTTTAATTAAGAGGACTGATTCTAAAGAAAAGGGAACCTTGATTAAAAAAGTTATCCATAAAAGCAGCCTGTATGACCGATCATCTATTAAGAATGATCTTTTATACTGGCTGATCCGTCCTGCGGAAGAGCGGGTTGCCGCTGTTGATTATTTGCGAAAGCAATATTATGGAGGCACAAAAAGACTTCAAAGAACTGATCAAGTTATTCAACGCACATAAAGTAGAATTTTTGACTGGCTTATCAGACAAATGAATCAAAATATTGTATAAGGTTTTATGAAATTAGATAGAACTAAAACCATATTAAAGAAACAAACCAAACAAGATGACTGCTTTGTAAATACCTCTTTTCAGGAAAGAATATCTTTTGTTTGGGATCTGACATCTGAGCTGTGGTCACTTCAAGGTAATAGAGATGCTGAACGAAGATTACAAAGACATGTTACAAACCTTATTAGACAATGAAGTCAAATTTCTCATTGTCGGCGCGTATGCCCTTGCTGCATATGGATACCCAAGGGCAACCGGTGATTTTGACTTATGGGTTGAAGCAAGCCTTGAAAATTCCCAAAATATCTTATCTGCCCTTACTGCCTTCGGATCTCCAACGTCAGGGTTAACAGAAAAATCTTTCATGGAAGAAGGCATAATCTTTCAAATCGGTGTCGCCCCTCGCAGAATCGATCTTATAACCCATATTGATGGTGTTGACTTTAAAGACGCTTATCCTTCTAGGAAAACTATCGTCATGGAAGGATTAAATCTTCCTTTTATTTCTAAAGAAAACCTTATAAAAAACAAAAAATCAACAGGAAGAGATAAAGATCTCGTTGACGTAAAACACCTTGAAGAGGACATGGTTGATGATGAGTGAAACTTTGAAACAAGCCATTACAGCTTTCCTGAAACCGCAGGTTACCGATTTCGGTTTCGCATCCATGGACCGTTTTGCCGATGCCCCTCCCGCGCATCATCCCCGGCGCATCTGCAAAAATGCCGAAACCGTGATTGTTTTCGGTATTACCGTTCCCCGGGGAATGCTCAAGTCGCCTGACTATAATCTTTACGCCCTGCATCGAAGTTATCATAGCGCTTATATGCGCGTTGATGAAATATCCCTCGCCCTTTGTAATTACATCGAGTCCCTGGGCAAGCATCTGGCCGTTCCTGTTCCCAGCTATGCCCCAATGGTTTTTCATCAATTTGAACCATGGGGCATGTTGTCGCTGAAGCATGCCGCGGTCAATGCCGGCCTGGGCAGCTTTGGACGAAGCGGTCTGACCTATCATCCGCAATACGGCGCGCTTTTGCGATTGAGCGCTGTGGTAACCGACACGGTGATAGACGCGGATCCTCTGCTTCCGCCCGATCCTTGTCCTCCCAACTGCACGGCCTGTTCAAAGGTGTGTCCGGCCAAAGCTTTTGACGCCGATGGAAAATTCAATAAAATGACTTGTCTGGGCCGTATAATTAAGCACGCCATTTATCCTCTGGCTCTGAACAGTGAAGCTGGTTTGAAAAATATCGAGAGGGTGATTAATACGGCCGGACACAATTACTGGATTGACTGTGACGAATGTCTGAAGGTTTGCCCGCTGAACAAAAGGCCATAGGCTCAAAATATTTTTATCGCAGGGTTTCTTGGAAAGAAGGGCAACGAAACTTAACTGAATTTCCTTACTCAGGAGGAGAACAAGGGGTCGCCACCCGAAGCATATTGTAGCATATATAACCTAATTCAATACATATGCTTATTATAATTAAATAATTAGTATGTTTCATGGCATTTTGGGCTGAATAATTAACATCCCAAAACTACTCCCAGCCTCTTACTTTTCGATCTTGTTGCATGAGAATAAAGAGAAGCGCAGCGAATGTCAAATCAATAAAAGGCAGGCTATTTCTTTCACCTACAAGTCAATGAAATTGATAGCTGCGTGACCGGCGAAAATCCTTGCCTTCAGACCGTGCACTACGCTCGGAAATACGTTGAGTTGCAACTTCCAGACATTGCTCACATGCTTTCATCGATGACAGTGGATGACCATGAAAGCGTTCACGCTGCTGCGCGGCGGAACCGAGACACTGGCCGGGGTCATTGGGATAGCGACCGGGACCGAGTGCCTGCGGTTCAACCTGAACCGCAGTGTTATCCAGGGATGGGACAGGAAACTCTCGCCGTGATTACCATTTGCCCTTTGCCTTGTCGTCTTGGTATTTTTGCTTTGCTTTTGCGTCCTTCTTGCTGCTTTTGTATTCGTTTGCAGCCTTTGTGGCGCTTTTCATTTTCTCATTGTGTTCGCTCTCTGCTTTTCTTGTTGTGCCAACATTGACGCTTTGCTTATCGCGCTTAGCTTCGCTTCGTTCTCTGACACCGGGTGCTTGCGCGTTCACGGCACTCACAAATACGGTCATAGCCAAAATAGCAATAACAACCGACAAGCGGACTGAATTTGACTTGCTCATGGTAACTCCTTTCTTGATGTAATTTATTTTTTGATAAGCCCTTGCTTTCAATAAAGAGCGTGTAGCGAAGCCGCGCTTGTATGTCAAGTAAATCTTGGCCTCAAATTGTGTGCTGTTGATGTTTGTAGACGGGCATGAATTGTGTTTATTACGGATTCAAGTCCTGCACATTTGTCGAGGTTTATATTTTGAGCATTTCAGGAAGAAGCGTTTGACCCGGCTCTTAAATAGGTCGCCCCTGCATGAGGGTGTTTGCAACCCCTTGTTCTGTGATTATTCTTCAGCGATTCAGCGGCTTGCCGCATTCTTTACATTTGCCGTCCGGGCCGATAACGCCGATGCAGGATTCATCGATGCACAAAACTCTGTCTTGCCAGTCATCACCGGTCTCAGCATCTGTTGCCGGGTCGGGTTGTTGCTCGTCGGCATAGACGGGTCGATCGGCAATGGCGCCGGGAATTTCCGGAAGTTCACCTTCGTACATTTTCCCGCAAGCTCTGCATTTCCGGTCGGGGCCGACGGTTCCGATACAGGATTCATCGCTGCACAGAACACGCTTTTCCCAATCTTCATTCTCATCAAAAATGATTTCGGTCATTTTTTTCTCCACTAGTTATTTTGTAGCTTCTTATGCTGGCTTGATAAAAAAGTCAATCGAACTGACATTGGTTAAGAACAAGGGGTTGCAACCACCCTTCGGGTGGCGAGACCCCTTGCTCCATGCTTCAAATATCACCCTTTAATACAAGCTATCGATTTCAAGCGCGCAACCTTCCGGGCAATTCCCGCATCGTGAACCACCTGAACCACGTCTTCGAGGTTTTTATAGGCTTCGGGCATTTCTTCACCGAGAGTTCCCTTGCTCCCGGCCATGACCAAAACACCCTGATCGGCGAGTTCGCGGCTGATGGAGCGGCCCCGGCTGGTCTTGACTGCCTGGGTCCGGCTCATCACCCGCCCTGCGCCATGGCAGGCGCTCCCGAAGGTTTCGGTCATCGCTCTTTCCTGGCCGGCCAGCACATAAGACCCGGCCCCCACGTCTCCGGGAATCAACACCGGCTGCCCGACACTTCGATATCGTGCCGGAACGGCTTCATGTCCTGCCGGATAAGCCCTTGTCGCACCTTTGCGGTGAACGCAAAGTTTCTTTTCCACCCCGGCAATGGTAAATGATTCGATCCTGGCAATATTATGACAGACATCATAGACCAGACGCATCCCCAGCTCCCGCGGCGCCACGCGCAGTGTTTTTTCCAGAACCTCCCGGGTCAGATGCATGAGAACTTGCCGGTTGGCCCAGGCATAATTGGCGCCGCAGGCCATGGCCGCCAGATAATTGCGTCCTCGCTGCGAGGCCAGATACGTGCAGGCCAGTTGACGATCCGGAAGGGTTATCCCTGTT
>Ga0351971_1113_pt1 | contig 16812 bp, 3 predicted proteins | sample BONcelFGM3001F11_FD_206746 | JGI IMG/M metagenome (GOLD analysis project Ga0351971, IMG submission 206746) | Enriched cells from coal bed in the Powder River Basin, Montana, United States - BONCAT cells FGM rep2 HSBNCT.FGM.300.1.F11 ...
TATTTCATGCCCATGTCATGATAATAGGAACTGGCAGATATTAAAGATTTTTTATATGAACTAAAAAGTATAATAGATCCATGGTATGATTGAGGTGAATAATCTCTTATAACCTGTTCCAGATCGACCAGATCTTTGATATTAAAAGGTTTTTTATGAAGCCCGAAAAGAGAAAAAAGCATTATTTTAAGTCTCTTTATCTCTCTACAAATACTTTCATATTTTACTTTAAAACTATTTTTTGAAAAATTACTCAGCCAGTAAGGGAAATAGCATATTGATTTAATAATAATCTCCTGTGTCCAGTCCATATGGACGCCGCGATCAAACATAATAAGAGAAGCTACTTTATATCCTTTTTTATGAAGTTGTTGTGCCATTTCGAATGCTATAATACCGCCTGAGGAAAAGCCTCCTAAAAAATAAGGACCTTCAGGCTGAAGACTCTGTATTTCTTTAATATAATCAGATGCCAGAGCTTCTATAGATGTGAATTCTTCTAATTTTATCTGTAAACTGTAGAATGGCTGTTCATGTCCCAGATATTTTACCAGATTTGAGAAAAAAATACTTTCATCTCCAACGGGTGTGACACAGTAGAAAGGTGGTTTACTCCCTTTATCCTGTATTGCCACTAAAGATTTCCACAGACAGGATTGTTCTTTCTCCCTGAGGACACTGGCTATATATTCTATAGTTGCTCCCTTGAACAGTATTGATACAGGAAGATCTCTATTGAATATCTTACGGATCCGGGCAAACAACTTTACAGCCATAATGGAATTTCCACCAAGTTCAAAGAAATTATCCCTTATACCTATTGACCTTATCCCCGTAACTTCTTCCCATATTTCTGCAAGCTTTCTTTGAGTTTCATCTTCAGGTGAAAGATAATTTAATGTCATATCCTTAAATTCAGGTAAAGGTAAAGCTCTTCTGTCAATTTTTCCGTTTGGTGTTAAATGAATTTTTTCTATCTGAACTATGTATTGAGGTATCATATAATCGGGAAGTTCTTCAGATAAGTCCTTTTTGAAAATTTTTATGTTTATTTCTTTATCTGAAACAATATATGCACAGATATATTTGTGTCCATCAGTATCATTATAATCAATAACTGCCACTTCTTTAATTCCATCATGTTTTAAAATTATCTGTTCAATCTCTGCCGGTTCTATTCTAAAACCCCTTATTTTAATCTGTTTATCCATTCTGCCGACAAATTCAATATTCCCATCTGGAAGCCATCTGGCAAGATCTCCTGTTTTATACATTCTCTCACCTGAAATGAAAGGGTTTTTTATGAATTTTTCTTCTGTAAGGGACTTTCTGTTTAAATAACCTCTTGCAAGACAGTCTCCTGAGACACATAGTTCCCCCGGTATTCCAACAGGCAGTAAATTATTAAATTTATCCACTATAAATATTTGACTCTTTGCTACCGGCTTTCCTATGGGGATATTATCATAATCCCTGTCAAGGATAAAATTCGTTGTATAAACAGTACACTCAGTAGGGCCATATCCATTTATTACTGTGTAATTTTTCTTCCTGTAAATCCTCAGTTTTTCTCCTCCTGCTTCAAGCCATCTCAAAGAGTTATTGCCCACCATATCCATAAACTGCTCTGCAATTTGAGTCGTAAAAAAACAGCCTGTTATATTATTTTTTTCAAAGTAATCATTTAAAGAATAAATGGAAAGCCCTGTATCATTGTCTATTATATGAACAGTAGAACCGGTAATGAGAGGCGGGAAAATTTCCATTATGGAAGCATCAAAGCTGAAGCTTGATAAACATGCTATATTATCTTTTTCAGTTAAATTACGGGCATTTTTATACCAGAGGCAGAAATTAGTGAGAGATCTATGTTCAATCATAACCCCATGAGGACTGCCTGTTGAACCGGAGGTGTAAATTATATAAGCCATATGATCCCTATTATTTATAATATCAGGATTTGAATATTCATAATTTTCATACTCATTCAGATCAATTATTGTTCCTTTAAATGATGTTTTATCATAGAGGCCCTTCTGTGATAAAATTATTGATGAGCCTGTTTCCTGAAGTATAAACTTTATTCTTTCTACTGGATACACAGGATCTACAGGGACATAACATCCTCCTGATTTCAATATTCCCATTATGCCAATAATCATTTCAATTGATCTCTCTGCCATTATTGCTACAGGTTCATCCGGTTTTACCCCGTTATTACGTAATATTCCGGCCAGCTGATTTGACTTTTTATTCAGTTCTTCATAAGTTAATTTATTATCTTTATATATAACAGCAATTTTATGAGAAATCTTTTCCACCTGTTCTTCAAATAATTCAACAATAAGCCTATTCTCCTGATAAACCATATCTGTTCTGTTAAAATCATATATAAGCTGTTTTTTTTCTTCATCTGTAAGGATTTCTATAGTTCCAATTTTTTGATCCCCGTCAGAAGAGATTTTTTTTAGAATATTTTTAAAATGCCCTGCCATTCTACTGATTGTGTCATGTCTGAAAAGACCTTTCCTGTACTCCAGCCTGAATTCAATACCACTCTGTGTTTCTTCTGCCATAAATGAAATATCAAATTTAGAAGTTTTATCATGATAAAAATGCTTTTCTATATTCAGTTTTTCTATGGAAAATTTCAGACTTTCCATATTTTGAAGAACAAAAATCACGTCAAATAAAGGATTTCTCGATGGATTTCTTTTGATTTTAAGTTTATCTATAAGCATTTCTATTTGATAATCCTGATTGTCATAGACTTGCAGCAGATTCTTCCTGACTTCCTCAAGAAATATCCTGAAAGTTTTATTTCCTTCTGGATGATTTCTCAGTGGAAGAGTGTTTACAAACATACCTGTAACACCCTTTATCTCTTCAATCACTCTTCCTGCTACCGGAACACCTGTTACAATATCCTCCTGTGAAGAGTATTTTGCCAGAAGTATATGCAGGGCAGATACAAGAACCATATATAAAGTGGAACCTGTGTTTAAAGCAAGCTTTTTTAAGTCATCTCTTAATTCTTTTTCTATAAAAAAAATAAGTGTTTCGCCGGAAAAATCCTGGACTATCGGTCTCGGATAATCGGCAGGAAGTTCTAAAACAGGGATGCCATCGGAAAATTTATTTATCCAGAATTCCTCCTGTTTTCTTATAAATTCACTTTTAAGTAACTTATCCTGCCATACTGAAAAGTCTTTAAACTGAAAATTTAATGGCTGTAACTCTTTGCCTTCATAAAGTAGAAAAAGTTCTTTAAGAAATATCCTGTTCGATGTTCCATCGAATATTATATGGTGAATATCCATAAGAAAAAGATGTTTTTCTTCAGATAACCTGATCAGTTTAAACCTGAATAATGGTAATTTTTTTAAATCGAAAGGAGTAATAAATTTACTTATTATATCTTCCAGATCACTTTCTTTCTTTTCTGAATAATTGATATTTAATCTGAAATTTTTATGAATTTTCTGAACCGGTTCATCATCAAGCATATCAAAATATGTTCTGAAGGCTTCATGTCTTTCAATAAGGGATTGAAAAACATTATAAAGCCTTTCTATATCAAGTTCACCTTCGATAATTAACACAATGGGAATATTATATGCAGTTCCCGTGTTATCCAATTTTTCAAGTGCAAAAAGGCGTTTCTGGGCAGAAGATAGAGGGTAATATTCTCTTTCTTCCAGAACCCTTAATTCAGGATAATCTTTCTTTTTACTTTTAACTATAATTTTTGACAGTTCTTTTATAGTAGGAAATCCGAATATTTCTTTAACTGGAACTTCCACATTAAAAATTTTCTGGATTTTAGCCATTATAATAATAGCTTTTAATGAATGACCGCCAAGATTAAAAAAGTTGTCATAAATACCTGGTTTTTCAATACCTAAAACTTCTTTCCAGATTTCTACAAGTTTTCTCTGTATATCATCCTGAGGAGAAACATAATCTACTGTCATATCCTTAAATTCAGGTAGAGGTAAAGCTCTTCTGTCAATTTTTCCGTTTGACGTTAAAGGAATTTTATCTATCTTAATAAAAAAGTAGGGAAGCATAGAATCAGGTAGATCTTTAGATAATTGTTTTTTAAGCTCATTTATATTTATTTCTTTATCTGAAACAATATATGTGCAGAGATATTTCTGTCCCTTTGTATCATCATAAGCAACAACTACTGCATCTATAATTCCATCCTGTTTTAAAAGTATCTGTTCAATTTCCCCTGGTTCTATTCTAAAACCCCTTATTTTAATCTGAGTGTCTATTCTTCCTAAAAATTCGATGTTTCCATCAGTGAGCCATCTGGCAAGATCACCTGTTTTATATATCTTCTTCCCAGGCACAAAAGGGGGTTTAATAAATTTTTCCCGTGTAAGTTCAGGTCTGTTCAAATATCCTCTTGCAAGGCCATCTCCTGATATACATAATTCCCCTGTAATACCGATTGGAACAGGTTTTAAATACTTATCAAGAATATAAATTTGTATATTTGCAATTGGTTTGCCTATAACTATTTTATCATTAATATTTAATTCCTTAATTGTAGACCAGATTGTTGTTTCTGTCGGCCCGTACATATTGTATATCTTTCCATTACTTATCTTTTTTAAATTTAATAATAATGATCGAGGGAAAGGTTCACCTCCCACCATTATTTCTTTCATACTTTTTATTGAATCTTCAAATTTATTACCACTCATTAATAACTGTATCCTTGCCGGTGTCATCTGCAACATATTAATTTGCTGTTTTATCAGTAACTGGTTTAATAGATCAGTGTTCTTTTTTTCTTCTTCACTGGTAATAATTATTCTTAGACCTTTTATAAGAGGTAATAAAGTTTCGACAAAAAATGGGTCAAAAGACATTGTTGTTATCAGTAAAATCGTTTTATCAGATGAAAAATCAATTCTATCAGCAAATCCTTCAAAGAAATTTACTGCCGATCTATGTTCAATCATTACTCCTTTTGGTTTTCCTGTTGAACCAGAAGTGTACATTATATAAGCTAAATTGTTAGAAGTATTAATATTACCTGGATTTGAAGTATCTCCCCGGTAAAGATTATCACTATCTAAAATAATTACTTCCTTGACGGGCCATTTATTATCAGCCAGAGATTGTTGTGAAAGCAATAAAGTGGCGTTGCTGTCTTCCAGCATAAATTTTATCCTGTCCTCCGGAAAATCCGGATCTACAGGTAAACAAGCTCCTCCTGCTTTTAATATTCCAAGTAACCCAATTATCATTTCTAGAGAGCTATGCACCATTATGGCTACTATAACATCAGGTTTTACTCCTTTTTCCCTCAAAACCCTTGCAAGCTGATTTGCTTTTTCGTTTAACTCCCTGTAAGTTAACTTCTTGTCTTTATATACTAAAGCTATATTATCAGGTGTCTTTTCTACCTGCTCTTCAAATAACTGATGAATACACTGATTTTTTGGATACTCTCTCTGTGTATTATTCCATTCTACAAGCAATTTATGCTTTTCGGCATCTGTCAGGATGGGCAACTTTGAAAGTTTTTTATCCGGATTTGCTGCTATACCCTGGAGTAATGTCTGAAAATGTCCGGCCATCCTGGAAATTGTTCCATCTTCAAAAAGATCTGTGTTGTATTCGAAGAGACAGAGCAGTCCTTCTGATTTTTCTTCTATATCAATACTTAAATCAAACTTTGCTATAGAAGGATCAAATTCCAATTCTTCTATCTTCAAATCTGGCAACTCCAGGATTTTTTTCGGAAAATTTCTCAGCTGGAACATTACCTGAAAGAATGGTGTAAGACTCATATCTCTTTGTGGTTTAAGTTCTTCCACAAGTTTCTCAAAAGGAAGATCCTGGTGAGCAAGTGCTTCCAGTGTTACCTCACGAACTCTTTTTAGAAGTTCCAGAAATGAAGGATTGCCTGATAGATCTGTACGCAGAACAAGGCTGTTTACGAAGAAACCTATGAGTCCTTCCATTTCAGTTTGATTCCTGTTTGCAACAGGAGTTCCTGCTGAAATATCTTCCTGTCCTGTATAACGGTAAAGTAATATCTTGAAACATGCCAGAAGTGCCATAAAAAGGGTTACTTCTTTCTGACGGCTCAGTTCTTTTAGTTTATCAGATAGACTTTTAGGTATCATCATAGATTGTCTTTTGCCATTATAAGTCTGAACCGGCTGGCGGGGATGATCCAGTGGTAATTCCAGAGGAACATAGTTTCTGAGTTTTTCTTTCCAGTAATCAACCTGTTTTTTCAGTCTCTCCCCGCTGAGCCATTCTCTCTGTCTGATAGAAAAATCTGAATACTGTACCGGCAGATTCTTCATTGACAGAGGTTTTCTTGAAACACATGATTGATAGATCTCTGTCAGTTCATTTAAGAGTATAGTTCTGGACCAGCCGTCAAAAGCTATGTGGTGAATTGTTAAAATCAGTAAGTGTTCTTCCTCGCTCATCCTGAACAGGGCCGGTATTACAACAGGGCCTGTCTCAAGATTGAAAGATTGTTGAAATTCTTTTTTTATCAGAGCCTGTAAATCTGATTTCTCCGTGTCTATTATTGATAGTGATAGATGTTTATGGGAAAGAATGACCTGATGAGCTACACCATTATATGATGGATAGACTGTACGCAGTATTTCATGTCTTTTTAGAATTTCATTCACACTCTCTTCAAGAGAGTTTATATCAAGCTTACCTGTGATGTGTAAAACAACAGAACTATTATAGGCAAAACTCCCTGGTTCCAGTTGATAGAGAAACCATAATCTTTCCTGGGCAAATGATAAGGGGATGGTGTCCTCTTCAGACCTTTCAGGAATAACCTTTATTTCAGTTGTAAATTCACCTCTTAATTTCTTTTCAAAAAGAGCCCTCTTCTCAGGTGATAGTTTAGAAATTCTTTCGGAAAGATTAACATTTGATAACATACTCTATACTCCATAGAAAGAGAATTGTTTTTATTTTATTCAGGTAAATTTTCTATTTCCTCTAAAATAAGTCCTTCTATGACCATTGCCTGTCCGGATATTGCAGGTGACTCAAAAAACTTGAGCAACGTTAATTCTACGTGCATCTTATCTCTGATACGGGAAATTATTTGAGCGGCAAGTATGGAATCTCCTCCCAGAGAGAGAAATTTATCATTTATTCCAACCTGCCTGAGTCTCAGAACATCACACCATATCTTCGAGAGTTCTTCTTCTAAAGGAGTTTTTGCTGCTACGAAATCTGCTTTTCTCTGTTCCGTAAGAGATGTAATACCTAACTTCTCTGCAAGACCGATACGCTGTACTTTACCTGTAGGCCCTTTTGGTATTTCCTTAATAATTATAATCTGACTGGGTACTTTAAAATAGGCAAGATGTGTGGCTGTAAATTCACGTAGTTCCATTTCAGCAGCAGAAGTATTATTTTTTAATACTACAGCAGAAGCCACATCTTCACCGAGTTTTTCATGAGGCACGGAAAAAGTCACAGCCTGTGCTACGGCAGGATGTTTCATCAAAACTTCCTCTATCTCTCCAGGGGATATTTTTTCACCGCCTCTGTTAATAATCTCTTTTATACGGCCTGTTATGAAAAGATATCCTTCTCCATCTATAAAACCCTGATCGCCTGTCCTGAACCATCCACCGGTAAAAGCATTTTTATTGGCTTCCTGATTGTTTTCATAACCTGCTGTTATACCGGGCCCTTTTATTACGATCTCACCTTTTTTTTCATCTGTAATTATATTACCATGTTCATCCATAATAGCTATTTCTGTGCCTGCAGCTATGCCTGCCGAACTTGCCTTACTTTCACCGGGAGGTAAAGGATTACTGCTTATCTGATGGGAAGCTTCTGTCATACCATAGGCTTCTATTACAGGAATTTTAAAGATTTCTTTTAACTCTGTAAAAATTTTTACAGGTAAAGAAGAAGAACAGGAACGGATGAAACGAAGTTTACATTCAGAGATAATCTCTTTATTCTCAGCTGCTCTTTCAAGTATGGACTGATGCATAGTCGGCACAGCAGTATACCATGTAGGAGAAAATTCCTTTACCCATCTGAAAAATTCAGGTGCAAGAAATCCGGGATTACAGATGACAGATGCTCCTGCTGCAAGTGATGACATGAGAGCACCTGTAAGGCCGTGAATATGAAATAATGGCATAATATTAAGACACCTGTCTTCCCCGGTAAGATTGAGAGATTTTCCGATATTATAAGCTGAAGTGCATATATTGTACTGTGACAGAGGCACAATTTTAGGCCTTGATGTCGTGCCTGATGTATGGAGAACAAGGGCAATATCTTCAGGGCCGGCAAAGTTTATATCTTTCGATATAGAATATTCATTACCTGTGAGTGTAAAAATACCTCCTTCTGACAGGGGAGAAAGTTTTATTACGGGAATATGAAGAGATTTTGCCACTTCTATTGCCGGTGAGTCAATTTCCGAGTGAACTATTATAGCCTTTGCATTTAAATCGGATAGATAAAACTCTAATTCACCTGCTCCGTAACGGGGATTCAATGGTGCACATGTGGCAAAGGAAGCTACAGATATAAAGGTCACTGCCATTTCCGGCCCATCGGGAAGGACTGTAGCTATTCTGTCATTTCTGCCAAGCCCCATAGAATTCAATCTTTCTGCCACATAACCCATTTGAAGGAATAAGTCTCTGTAAGTAAGTGGAGGGCGTGAAGAAGATATTATGGAAATAGAATCAGGTGATATTTCTGCATGCTCTTTAATTATATTATAAATACATAATGAATTAACCATTTAAATTTCCTCCGGTTTTTTGAGTTTTTCCTTTCATAAATAATTCTCCCGTCATTAAAATTTCCAGTATTTAAATTTCAGCTCCTGACCTTCCACAGCAATCGCTGCTACATAATCAGAATCAATAAAAATTTCTTTTAAAAACCACCGGCATTTTTCTTCTCTTTTTCCTCTTACTTCCAGTAATTCTGCTTTCTCTCCCGGCATAAGGGAAACGTCAAAACTGTCAAGTGGTATTGAAAGTCCTTTACCTCTTGCTTTTATATAGGCTTCCTTCCTGGTCCAGCAGCTGAAAAAGGCTTTTTTTCTCATATAAATGGGAGTTTTATATAGATCCGTGATTTCTCTTTCAGAGAAGAAATTTTTAACTATTTCTTCCCAGGAAAAATCTTTTGGAATATGTTCTATGTCAATACCTGTCTCCCTGTTCAATGTTAAACCATAAATGGCCATACCATGTGAATTGGAAAGATTGAAAGAAATTTTTTTTGTGGAACCATACAATGATGGTTTACCATATGAATTATAAGAAAATTTTATCTCTCCTGGGTCTATGTTCAAATAAAGGGCCAGAATATTTCTGAGAAGTCCGCGGCAGGCAATAAAATGGTTTCTGTCTTTTTGAAAGAGAAATTTGCCTGCTCTTTTCAGTTCATCTCCCGATAGAATCTGTCGAAGATTTTCCACTGATGACTCCTCCATATGAAGAGATAAGAGCCAGATATGTACTTCATCACTTCTCAGTTTTATATTTTCCGGTGGGGAATACCATTCTATTTTGTCCATTGTGCCTTATCCAGAGATTCCTTAAGTTGCCCTGCAAGGATCTTTACATGAGGTTCTTTAAGAATTCCCAGGTGATCTCCCGATGGAATTATTTTAACTTCTACTCCTCCTGTTGCTATTTTACCCCATCCCATTTGATAATCGTAGGAATTAGCATAAATCAAAGGTTTTTTCAGTGAGCGAAAAAGTATAATTGAACCTTTATAAGGTTCAGGCAAATAAAACTTGAAAATTTGCTCTAAATCAACCAGATCTTTGCTGATAACAGGTTTATTACAGGTTTTGAACATAGAAAGAAACATTATTTTGAGTCTCTTTTTTCCTCTATTAATGCGTCCGGATTTTACTTCATGAGTTTCTTTTAGAAAATTACTCAACCAGTAAGGGAAATAACATATTGATTTAATGATAAATCCCGGTGTCCATTTGACTCTGGTTCCATGATCAAATATAACAAGAGCACCTACTTTACATCCTGCGGCATGAAGTTGTTGGGCCATTTCAAATACTATAGTGCCACCTGAGGATAAACCTCCCAGATAATAAGGACCTTTCGGCTGAAGAGTCTGTATCTCTTTAATATAGTGAGATGCAAGAGCTTCAATAGAAATGAAGTCTTCCATTTTTATCTGTAAACCGTATAACGGTTGATCATGGCCAAGATGTCTTGAAAGATCCAGAAAAAAGATACTTTCCCCTCCAACTGGTGTGACACAGTAGAAAGGAGGTCTATTTCCTTTATTCTGTATTGCTACTAAGGATTTCCACTGGTGAACATGGTCTTTTTCCCTGAGAATATCCGCCACATATTCAACAGTGGCGCCCTGCAGTAGAATTGATAGAGGAAGTTCTCTGCCAAAGATCTTATGGATCTCTGTAAATAACTTTACAGCCAGAATAGAACTTCCACCAAGTTTAAAGAAATCATCAGTTATCCCTACAGGTTTTATACGTAAAACTTCTTCCCAGATTTTTGTTAATTTTTCTTCTGTATCATCTCCGGGAGGTAAAAAGTTTTTAACTGTTTCTATCCTGTCAATCAAAGAAATTGACGCCATTATTTTATTTTTCTCCTCCTCAGATAAGATATCCATATCTTCAATATTTTTATGAAAACAGAGTATTATTTGACTTAATATTTGATTATAATGTTTGCTCATCTGTTTTGCCATTTCTTCGTCAAACAGATTTGCATCATATGTAAAATAACCTCTGTTTGCTTCTTCATATATTTCCAGATTAATATGGTAATCTGTGGAAGGATGAATCCCGGGAATAACCTCTAATTTTAAAGAATCAGAATTTTTATTGAAATATTTTACCCAGTTCTGAAATACAAATAGAATCTGAAATACCGGGTGTCTGTGACTTTTTCTTTTTATTTTAAGTTCGGACAGCAATCTGGAAAAAGGATAATTCCCGTTCATTAAACCATTAAATATCTTTTTATTAATCTGTATTACAAAATCTTTTACACTCATTTTTTCGAAAATACTTCCCCTTATGGCAATTAAATTTACAAAATATCCTATGGTTTTTTCAAAGCTTCTGTCTGTTCGTCCCGAAAAAGGGGTGCCTACTATTAAATCTTCCTGCTCTGTATATTTAAAGAGTAATATTTTGAAAGCAGATAATATGATAGAAAAGAAACTGACTCTTTCTTTTACAGACAGTTCTTTTATTTTTATCATTATTTCTTTATCCAGGTCAAAAATATAACATTCTGAATTATTTTTTTTATCGGTGATTTTATTTTTTACCGGCAGATTTATGTCACTTAATTCACCTGATAATTCTTTCTTCCAGTAAGATAGTTGCCTTTCTCCTTCTTTTGAAGTGAGAAATTCTTTCTGCCATGTAACGAAATCCTCGTAATTATCTGACTCATCTGTCAGTTCTTTCATATCACCGGTATATAATTCGACTATTTCATTTATAATTACAGGTAAGCATGTACCGTCAAAAACTATATGATGAAAGATTAAAAGCAGAATATACTTATTTCCCGAGTATTTACATAAAACAGATTTTACCGGTGGAGCTTTTTCGAGATCAAAGGGTTTTTTTATGTATTTTTTTAAATACTCTATGGCCTCTTCTGAAGTTGAACTGCCCATGTCCTCTTCTTCTATATTAATTTTTGCTTCTCCATCAATCAGTCTACATAATTCATAATTTTCCACTTTGAATTTTGATAAAAACATTTTATGTTTTTCCAGAACCATTTTTACTGTATTTTTTAATCTTTTAATGTCAGGAGAGCCATTTATTTTAAAGGCCATGGGTATATTGTATGATAAACCATGGGGGTCACTTTTATTTAAACAAAATAATCCTTTCTGTCCTTCACTGAGAGAATAATTTTTCTCGGAAGATACATGTTGTTCTGTTATAATATTTTTCATAGTATCATCCATAGAGGAGGCTTCCATGTTTACTGCATCAGGTATGAGTCTTAAACTCATTCTCTCACAGCAAAAAGCTTTCAGACCATCAACAGTAACGAGTCCATGGGCATATATAGCCGGATATGGTTCTCCGATTATTTCATCAACGAAGATTTCATATGAAATTTCTTTTGAGTCAGGTGTTACCTGGCTTCTGAACATAGATTTAGTTTTTTCCCCCGGAACCGGTTCAAATCTCCATCCGTCATGTTTTCCGGTAAAACCCAGTGCAGCAAGGTAAAATGACATCAGTTGAATACACCCTTCCCACATAAATGCACCTGGCATACATGGGTCATTTTTGAAGTGTACTTTAAAAAACCACCAATCACTGTTCACAGAGGATCGTCCGCATAAATAGCCTCTTTTCTCAGGTCCTCCAGAGGGATCAAATTTTGTTATTTCTTCGATAAAATAAGAATTTCCAACCAGACTCACAGGGCTTCTTTTATGAGTTTTTAAAATCTCAAATCCTTCTTTGAAACAGTCATAACCATTACGTTCAAAATAGCTTTTCACTTCTTCTCTGGTAAAATGTGTTTTTTTGCAAAAATTTACAGGAATATGAAGTCCGGGATTTTCAGTATAACTCGCTGTCTCCGGGGCCCATATTACACCTTTTGAATTTTTCAATTCTTCATGTGTAAAAAATCCACCCTGGCCGTTCCTTACAGACATACGGACTTTTCCATTTATCCAGCAGTCATAGTGGTAAAAAAGAAGTCGTCTATTGCCATATACAGTATGGTCATCAATACATACCTGAAATTGTAATGTTTCTCCAGGTTCAGGAAGATTACCGTAAAATATACGCTCCGCACCAAGTAAACGGAAAACACTCTTTCCTTTATTCAAGAAATCAAGCCCAAGCCATGAAGTCAAGAAAAGTATTCCTCTGCAGGATTCGTGAAAAATTGCTCCAGGCATCATTCTATTGCATAAATACCAGCTATCTTCTTTTACATCAGTTTCTGTCCATATGGTACCACAACCCATACTGCCTGGTTCTCCTTCTATTCCAATAATTCTGTCGCATAAAAGGAATGGCGGCGCAGGAGGTCGAATTTGCAGTTCATACATATCCTGCTGTTCAAAAAGTTTTCCGAAAACTGTTGATATTTTGCCTGATGCTAAAATTTCAAGGTCTTTTCCGCTAAAGGATGGACCTGATGGTTTACGAAATACAGCAGATTCGAATAAATCTTTTTTCTTCTCTTTCAGGACATTACTGGAAGATTTTTCCGAGAGGTTTATAGGCTCTATAGTTTTATATCCATTATTGAGAGATTCTCCGTATATGTTTGACTCTATAGTTTTATATCCATCCTGTGCAATATTAATTCCTGATAAATAATTTTTCATACCTGACTCAATATCCATAAAAGCATTATAGGCCTTGAGCTGGTTATGTAAGAACTGGTTTTGAGTCTCCATCATATTTGTATGGTTCCTGATTATAAGATTTAACAGACGATTCTGAACAGATTCATTTTCTTTAAAATCATTTACCGGGATTTCAGGTAATATTTTATATTCAGGATCCTGGATAGATTTATTTTCTTTAAGAATCTCAATCTGGCCTGGTATATTTTTCCCTGAGAAGAAGATATCATTGACAGGCGCAAGTTCAGGCGCTTTTTCCATAATTCTGCCTGTGGAAATTTTTATTTCCCCTGTTTTTCTTTTTGACAGGATTTTTTTCTTAACATCTTCAATAATAGAAGTGTCAATATGCTTATAAAGTGGGAAGGTCAGGAATTTTTTGTTGTTTTCAGCTCTTTCTGGCAGTCTGACTGAAGATTCACCGGTCATTACTGTCTTATAATATCCGCCGCTGAAGGTTTTATTTAAGATTTCAATCTCTTTTTTCCCATTTTTTGACATGAGAGATATATTTTTCTTATCAAATGGAAGTGACCGGTTATTTAATATAATTATACCGGCAGCAATATGCAATAGACCTGATGCGGCATGGGAATGTCCCAGTATGGTTGTTAAATTAAAATCGTCTGAATTATTGCCTGGTGTATAATTTTTTTTATCTGCATCATTTTCCACATATTCACATGATGAAATAAGGGCATAAATTGTATCTTTATCTTTTTCTGCCTCATCAAGCCTTTTCAAAACCATAGCTACTGCAGCACTGGCAGGTAACCTGAAGTTCTCTGGTAAAGACTTTTCTGCAGCAAATTTCTGTACCGGTTCCATAGAAAGATCTACTGCACCTACTATTGCAGAATCAATATCTCCCTGTTTAATTGCCTTTATTGCAATATCCAGAGCACAATCTCCTGACAGTTCTTCACAGAATACGGAAAATCCGCAGCCTTTTAAATTATACTGATTATTTATACGGGTTGCATTAATATGGCTCATATTACCTGTTACATCTGCTATGTCTGTTGAAGGGAGAAATTTATTTCTTTTTTCTTCTGAAGAATTCTTATGTGAATTTGATTTTTTCAGATAGTATGTTAATTTATCTGATAAATAGGTTATTATACTCCCCGGATCTGTCTGTAAGCCGATAAATACACCTGTACGTTCTTTATTTAAATTTTTCACCTGTCCTATAACCTCACCTGCAACTTTCAGCATAAGCAACTGCTGACCGAGAGCTTTTTTAAGATCTCCAGGAGGGAAAGCTATCTCTCCTGAAGTGAAATTTACTTTATCAATCTTTTTATTCGAACTATTTATCCGGCCATAAATTAAATCTGTAAATTCCTGGAGTGATTCTGTGCAGTGAGTAATTACGCAAAGACCGGTAACTGCTGTTTTTACAGGTGGTTTCTCTATCTGATGAATTTTAGAGTGTCCTTTTTTCCATTCTTCCAGAATAAGATGGGCATTACTTCCGCCGAAACCGAAATTACTGATGGCTCCAATCTTTCTTTCTTTATTCCAGTATTCATTTTTTTCAGGTACCCTTAAATGAGAGTCCCTGATTGCAGGCAATACAGGATAGGCATTTGGTGTGACAGGGATAAATTCATCCTTAAACATCCCGAGAAGCTTTATCAGTGAGGCCATGCCCGATGCTGCAAATAAATGACCTGTATTTGCTTTTATTGAACCAATAGGAAGGTCTCTTCCGCCAGGGAATATCTTCAGCAGGCTTTGAATTTCTCTTAAATCTCCGACTCTGGTACCTGTAGCATGACATTCAACATAGGAAATTTCCTTTGGATCAATTCCTGACATGCTATAGGCATAGTTCATTGCTGAAATCTGTCCTTCTATGGAAGGAGCGAGAAAGCCTCCGCTTCTTCCGTCATTTGACATTCCAATAGCTCTTATTATTCCTGAAATATTATTTCCATCTCTCAGGGCATCCTTTAATCTTTTTAAAACTACAAAGGCCGATCCTTCTGAAGGAATTATGCCATCTGAATTCATATTAAAGGGTCTGCATAAACCGGAAGGACTTAAAGCCTTAAGGGCGTTGAAATTTACATGTGTCAGGAATGAGTCCAGTGCACATACTGCACCGGCAAGCATAATATCTGTTTCTTTTCTTTGCAGTAAATCGCAGGCCAGTTTTAATACATAAAGACTGGAAGCACATGCCGCATCTATGGCAAAAGCATTTCCTCCTGTGGCAAAGGCCTTTTTTATAAGCCTTGCAGGAAGACCTGATACAAATCTGTTATATGGATGAATGTTGGTATTACGTAACTCAAGAAATTCTTTTAAATAGATTTCTTCCGAAAGTTTTGTAAAAGAAGAATTAGTATTTGAAGAATTACCAATTACTATTCCAGTTCTTTTCATAGCAGTTCTATTATTTAAATATCCCGAATTCTTTAATGCCTCTCCTGCAGAATAAAGACTCCATTTAAAAACAACATCCAGTTGTTCCAGCACATTCCTGTCCAGTTCATATTCGTCAGGCAGTAATTCAAAATCCCTGATATAGCCCCCTTTATCTACAAAAGGAAAAAGAGGCAGAAGATTACTTTTTTCTTCACCGGTAAGCTCATCCAGTTCGACTCTCCAGTAACCTTCAGGAGGAGATGAAATAGTAACATGTCCTTCTTTGATTATATTCATAAATTGCTCTACAGTATGACAGCCAGGTATAAGGCACCCCTGTCCTATAATTGCAATTTCTTCAAACATATATTTATCTCCCATGGCTCATTTCTAAGTTTAACCTCTTTGCCGAACTTATAATAACTTCAACAGAAGTATCGATATTTGAAAATTCATCAACGAAAAGCCCTGCCCCTTCCTTTAATGGAATAAGGGATATAGCTTTTGATTTAAAATGAGCTTTTAAGGAATTAGTCACCATTCCGCCATCCCATGGCCCCCAGTTGATTGATTTTACCAGGCATTTTCCTTTTTTCTGAATATATATTTTCTTACATACCTTATTAAGCACTTCGTTAGCCATAGAATAATCAGCCTGTCCTTTATTCCCATATATTGCAGATACAGATGAAAAACAGCATATATGTGTCAGTCTGTCCTCTTCTGTTGCTTCAAGAAGATTATAAAATCCTGTTACCTTTGTGCAGAAAACCTCACGGAACTGTTCTTCTGTTTTTTCGTGAATATATTTATCTGCCAGAACACCTGCTCCGTGTATGATCCCCTTTATGGAACCCCACTTTTCTCTTATTTTGCAAACAGCTTTTTTTAATGCTTCATAATTTCTTATATCAATAGAAAAATATTCCACATCTGATCCGTTTCTCTCAATTTTTCTGATGTTTTCTTTTATTTCTCTCACTGAAAGTATTTTATTTGCCTCACGGGAAATCTCCAGTGGTAATATTTTTTTTC
>Ga0351971_1115_pt1 | contig 16753 bp, 16 predicted proteins | sample BONcelFGM3001F11_FD_206746 | JGI IMG/M metagenome (GOLD analysis project Ga0351971, IMG submission 206746) | Enriched cells from coal bed in the Powder River Basin, Montana, United States - BONCAT cells FGM rep2 HSBNCT.FGM.300.1.F11 ...
GCCCTCATCACGACCAAAAGTGCACCGGGATCGATCTTCATGAACTTCCATTTTGCAAATGTCCCCGTAAATACTCTGACCAATCCGGCACTTGATCCGACGGGCAAGATTCCGGAATATAAAGTCTGCGCGGTAAAGCTGGAAGCGGCTTAATCACCGAAAGCCGGCAAAATACTATGCTATATAAAACACGTTAAAAAACTGAATATGCCCCTTGCCAGGGGCATATTCTTTATGTATAAGACCATCAGTCATTTTTGATCTTTTCATACCGAAAAATAAAGCCCTTCATCATTCTTCTAAGAAGGTTTTTATAGCGTCACCAACTAAATTCAGCCTTATTCATAAAGGCAAGGGAGGAAGTAAAATATGGTAAATGAAAATTTGGAGAGTAAGCGATGGCTGATTGCCATCGGTGCTGTTATCATCCAACTATGTCTCGGGACCGTTTATGCGTGGTCGGTGTTTAAAATGCCCTTGATGAACATGCACGGGTGGGATGGAAAAAGCGTACAATACACCTTCATGCTGCTCATGCTGATCATCGGTCTATCCGCTGCTTTCGGCGGCACACTGGTTGACAAAAAAGGGCCCCGCTTCGTAGCGACCATTGGTGGTATCCTGTTCGGCATCGGAACCCTGGTCGCCGGCTACGCCGATTCGATCGGTAATATTTACCTTCTTTATCTCGGTTTCGGTGTCATCGCCGCTCTGGGTAACGGATTCGGCTACGTCACACCCATTGCCACCCTGATCCGCTGGTTCCCTGATAAGCGGGGTCTGGTGACCGGCCTGGCTGTTATGGGTTTCGGCGCCGGCGCTTTCTTCATGGGAAAAATCGCTCCGAGCATGATTGCCGCCTTTAAGCAGGTTGATCCCTCCGGAAAAGTGCTTGCTTCGGGCGTGGCCATGACTTGGTATATCTGGGGCGTCATCTTCCTGATTCTCGTCACAGGCGCCGCGCAATTATTCAAAAATCCCCCCAAGGGGTGGGTACCGGCAGGATTCAAACCCGCCGCCACATCGGTTTCCGCGGCTGATTCCTTCACCTTCGGTGAAGCCGTGAAAAGACCCCAGTGGTGGATGCTCTGGGCCATGCTGTGTCTCAATGTTTCGGCCGGCCTGGGTTTGATTTCCCAGCACTCGCCGCTTGCCCAGGATGTTTACAAAAAAACAATGGGGCTGATTGATAAATTGACTCCCGACCAAATCGCTATGGTTGCGGTCGCCGGCGGTACCGTGGTTGCAATCGCTGCCATCTTCAATGGTCTCGGCCGTCTGTTCTGGGCCAAAATTTCCGACAACATCGGCCGTCGGATGGTGTTCCTGATCATGTTTGCTACACAGGCCGTCGTTTACCTGCTGGTGGCCATGGGCTACATCTCCAACTACTATCTGTTTATCGTCGTCTCCTGCTACCTGCTGGCCTGCTACGGCGGCGGATTCGCCACTATGCCTGCGTTTGCCGCCGATGCCTTCGGTCCGGCATATATCGGCAAAGTCTATGGCTTCATGCTGACTGCATGGAGCGCCGCCGGCATCATCGGCCCGTTTGTGTTCGAAGCCTTCAAGCCCCAGGCTCTCTACATTGCCGCCGGTCTACTGGTTGTCGGTTTCGTAATTGCGCTGATCTATAAAGCGCCAAAAGGGAAAAACGCTTAATGGTTGACTGCCGCAAATAAAAATACCCGCGGTGTTTATCACCGCGGATATTTTATATTAAAAATTATATTAGGGCTTTTTCATCTCACCAATCCACGGTCTCGTGTTGTCCAGTAAATAATCATCGCTATGCTCCGTCATGCATTCAGGGCAAAGATGAACCAGCATACTGCTTTCAATATGCCGGACGACCAGGAATCTTTGCGCGTTTTGACTGCAGCAAAAGCATCTGTCCGGAACATCGTTTTTATGAAAGCGATAGCTTTCCTCATCATAGTATTTCATGGAAATGAGCCTGATTCCTTTATGAGTCGTGCCCCGAAAATCCACTAAATTGCCCGGCTATTTATGAAATCTGACCGGACGTTTTTTGCACTGGATTGATGGGGACCGGAAAGGTTAACACAAATGTCGTTCCCTCGCCTTCCCTGGACGAAACATCAATCCCGCCGTTGTGCGATTCCATTATTTTTTTGCAGAAAGTCAGTCCCAAACCCGATCCGGTGTGTTTTTCATTTTTTCCGCCGCATCTGAAAAAAGGTTCAAAAATCAGCGGAAGCTTTTCCGGTGGGATGCCCGTGCCGGTATCCGATATGCTGGCGGTGGCATAATATTCGTCGTTCTTCACGGCGATGGTTATTTTGCCGCCTTCCGGAGTATATTTTGTCGCGTTGCCGACGATATTGGTAAAGACACGCACCAGACTTTCCTCGTCTCCTGTGATCCGGGGTACTGTTTGTAAAATATTTGTTTCGAGTAAAATCCCTCGCTTTCTGCACAGAGGCGCCATTTCCTCCACACTCCGCGAGATGATGGATTCCAGGCTCAAAGATACCTTCTCGTGCGTCAGGGTGCCATTCTCGATGCGGCTGATGTCCAGCCAGTGCAAAACCATGTCTTCAAGGTTCTGGACGCGTTTTCTGCATCGTTCAATGATTTCCCTGACATCCTGTTCGAAGCGATCTCCCGCTATGGCGTTGAGCGCTTCAATATATTGCCGGATAACGACCAGCGGAGAACGCATTTCATGACTTACAAAAGTAATGAAGTTCTTTTCCAGCAGGTCTTTTTCTTCCCGAAGTTTCTTCGTTTCGATTTTAAGGTTGCGATGTTCCAGCCCGCGTTTCGTGAGTGCCCTTAACTGATCGGCGTTGAATGGTTTGGGCAGATAATCATAAGCGCCCTTCTGCATGGCCTCGACGGCCGATACAATGGTCGCAAATCCCGTAATCATCACCGGAACAATATCCGGGATGTCGCGGGAGAGGATCTCAATAATTTCCATTCCCGATATATTCGGCATTTTGAGATCAATAAAAACCATATCAGGCAGGTGTTCCCGCGCGAGATTAATCCCTTCAATCCCCTGACCGGCCGTAAGCACGGCGTAGCCGCACTTTTCCAGCACCTGCCGGCACCCGTCCCGAAGAACTTCTTCATCATCAATAATCAGGATCAGGGGTTTTTCAGTCTTATTCGCCATGGTTATTTGACGCCCAGCGCCTGACCAATGTATCGCAGAAGATCCTCAGCTTTGATCGGCTTTTGCAAGACCTTGTTGACGACGGGAAATTCCGGAGGCGGTTCAAAGGATTGATAAGGCCCCTGGAGATCAACTGCGCTCAGCATAAACAGGGGCGTGTCTTTTCCAGTATCGGTGGATCGGATTTTATTCAATACGGAGAAACCTTCGCCCCAGGTTTCCATCATCATGTCAATGATGGCCAGATCCGGATTGATGGATTTCCACATCTCCACACCGGTCTTTCCATCTTCCGCCAGAAACACCTCGTATCCGTTCTTTTCCAGAATAAGTTTGGTAGCAAATAAGAAATCTTTGTCATCGTCTATCAGGAGTAGTTTCTTTTTAATCGTCATGATCATACACCTCCATATTTCTTTTGTCTTTTAACAAAAGCAAAGACAATGCCACATTGCATCTTACTAATTTATTTAATGTTATTATTGACGGCTGTTTTAAAAATTGTCTTACGGGGCAAAACGCCCCACCATCAAGGCTCTGTTCTGATGTTGTAATTACGCATTTTAATTCTCAGGGTCTTCCGATCGATACCGAGGAATTCTGCTGTTTTGTTAATCTGAAAATGAAAGTGTTTCAGCGCTTTTTCGATATGCTCTTTTTCGACATCAACCAGAGTGATCCTGCCGGATGAGGAATCCACGACCGGCGCTTTCGTCCGTTCATCCTGACCATAGTAAAATATATCGGACAAGTTGACTGTATCGTGATCGCTGAGAACGCACAAACGTTCAATGGTGTTTTTAAGTTCCCGGACGTTTCCGGGCCATCGGTAGGACACCAGCGATTTTTTTGCATCTTCAGAAAGGTGCCGCACCTTGCCCTGATACTTTTTCTGATAATAATTGAGATAATGCTCGGCGATCGGCAGGATATCGGCCTTGCGCTCTTTCAGTGGTTTTAAATCGAGAGGAACGACGGAAAGCCGGTAAAAAAGGTCTTCCCTGAATTTCCCCGCTTCGATCTCCACCCGGATATCCTTATTGGTCGCTGCGATGAGTCTGACGTCCACCTTCTCCGGTGAAGATTTACCGACCCGGGGTACTTCCTGTTCCTGAATGACCCGTAAGAGCTTGGCCTGAATATTGAGATTGATGTTGGAAATTTCATCAAGAAATAAAGTGCCTTTGTCCGCCATCTGGAAACGGCCTTCATGCACCTCCGTAGCACCGCTGAACGCCCCTTTGACATGACCGAAAAGCTCGCTCTCCATCAGGCTTTCAGCCAGAGACGAACAATCAACCGGGATGAAGGGCTTGTCCGCCCTCCGGCTTAACTGATGGATCGTGCGCGCAACCAGTTCCTTGCCCGTTCCGCTTGGTCCCGCAATTAATACCGTGCTGTCGGTCTGCGCAATGCGCCTGATGGATTCCTTAAGCTCTTTGATATAATCACTGCACCCGATCAGCATGGAAATGTCTTTTGTATGATCATCCGGCGCATTTCCTTTTATCGCGGCGCTTACCGCTTCCTGGAGTGCAGCTGCGGAATAGGGTTTTGCCAGAAAATTGAAAGCGCCGTGACGCATCGCTTCGACCGCCAGCGGGATGCTTCCGTATCCGGTGATGATGATAATTCTGGCGGAAATATTATTTTCTTCTTTGAGTTTTTTCAGGATGTCCATCCCGCTCACATTGGGCATCTTGACATCCAGCAGAATCACATCATAAGAGTCGCCAAGCGCCATTTTCAGACCTTTGGCCGCCTCTCCTGTGCAATCGACAAAATATCCTTCCCGCGTAAGAATCTGGCAACACCCGTCCCGAATGACTTCTTCATCATCAATAATCAGAATCGTTCTGCCCTGGGCTGCCGTCTCTTTCACTCGCCCCCTTATAATAGTTGTTTGTGTAAAATGAATAACACATTTTTCCGGTGGCAGAAAGTTAATAATTCCATTTATATATGTCGTATTTGACATAACACATCCTGCAATAATATCGCCTTGGTGCAGAAGATGCGAAAACACCCCGCCTGTATTCATCATCTTAAAGATAGTTGCGACACGGGATAGTTTTTATCAATCTTTGGCCGCAAAGTTTCCGTCGAATATGGGAAGCCCGGACTGTCTGAGCGTTGAATGGTCGGAGCGCATGATTTGAAACACGGATGATACAAAAAAGCGTCTCCGGCCGGCCTGAATGTGCGAATGGCCGTTTGGTGCCGCTTACGTACAGACGGTATGGTTAACGTTTCCATTTGCGTCTGCGCTGCTAACGGGCAACGTGATGATAAAAGTCGTGCCCCTTCCCGGTTTGCATTCTGCGTCAATCGTGCCGTTGTGCTTTCGAATGATGCCATAGGCGATGGAAAGACCCAGACCCGTTCCCTGGCCGGGTGCTTTTGTTGTAAAAAAGGGTTCGAAGATACGGGAAAGAAGTTCGTTATTGATGCCCTCACCCGTGTCTGTTATGGAAATTCTAATGAAATGATCGGATCTCTTTTTAGTGGTGATCGTCAACTTCCCGCTGCCTTTCATGGCATCTGCCGCGTTAATGAACAGGTTCAGAAATACCTCCTCGAGCCTGGACCAGTCGCCCATCGTTTCGGGAAGATTTTCAGTCAGCCTGGTTTCTATTTTTATCCCATGAAATATCGCCTGATCCTTTATCAGTTTGAGAGAGGTCTTGATCACCTCATTGATTTGCAGCGGCAACATCTCACCGGTCGGTGTTCTGGCAAAATCCAGCAGACCCTGAACAATTTCTTTACAGCGGTTTGTCTGATAAATGATCTTCTGAAGATTTTCCCGCATGGGGCTGTCTTCCGGAAGATCCTCCAAAACGATATTGCTGAACAAAAGGATCCCTCCCAGTGGATTGTTGATTTCATGAGCTACACTGGCCGCCATCTCTCCCAGCGCCGTTAGTTTTTCAATTTTAGCGAGCTGTTGATGCATTTTCTGCAATTGATCATTGCGGTCTTTGAGGGATCTGGCCATGTCATTGAAAGCTTCATCCAGTATGTCGAAGCTCGATATTTTATCGTGCGATAGTTGATAGTCCAGGTTGCCGGCGGCAATGGCTTCGGTAGCCTTTTTCAGGATGCGTATCCTCCGGATAATGGTATTACCCAGCCGCAGGGAAATAATAAACGCGATGAGCATTCCCAGGGTTGTTATCCCGATGCTGGTCCAGATCAGATCCCATTTGATATCCCGGTATTTGGCTTCCAGTATCCCTGTGTAGAGCACACCGATGCGCTTTCGGTCTATGTTGACGATAGGCGTATATGTGGTGATATACCAGTCCTTCACAACAAAAGCCCTGCCGACCCAATCCTCTCCTTCTTTGATGACGCGATCATAAACTTCCTTGGAAAGAATAGTGCCGATGGCCCTTTCGTTATCCTTCGTCATAACGTTGGTGGATATGCGCACGCCTCCCTGAAATATGGTAGCCACACCCATCTCCTGGCCTTTGTATTTTTCGCCGTGGTACACGGTCTCTTTTATCTTATCGACGATCGCATTGTCCTTGTTGATCAGAACGCCTCCCACCAGAACACCCACCAGGCGGTTTGATTGTCTATCGATGATGGGATAGGCGGCTCTCATCACCATGCCTTCCGTAAGCTTGTCTTCCTTGATTTCGGCGGACAAAGGCGTTTTAATGATGCCCGTCAGCGCCCGGTCGGAAAGCGCGGGATTTTCCCTTAAGATGTCTTCAATGGACATGAGTTCGGTTGAGGCGAGGGCAATTTTTTTTTCTATGCAGTTTCTGACGATGGGATCGGAAAAGAGATCGTCTCCCCTGATTGCCGGATTAGACGCTCTGTACAGCACCTTCCCGCCGGCATCTACCAGCGTAAGCATATCGAGAAAAACATGGCCATTCCCGGGCTGTGTTGCTGCCTCGCTGCGAATGAGTGCTTTCATGTAGGACATGCCGGCGATATCCTGCTTTTTGATAAGCGCCCGCAGGTCGTACCCCTCGGCAGTAAATTGAATCAGGGACGCCGTTTTCTCCAGCGAATGGTTATAAATCATCCGGGCCGTGTTGATATCCAGGCGCACTCTGTTCTGCACCTCCGCAATGGTGCTCCTGTTGATCGTCCAGATGCTGATAATGGTGGCAAAGATACCCGTGAGGCACGTGGCAATCAGAAACCCAAACACCAGACGGCTTTGCAAGTCCAATTTGAAAAGACGCCGTATTCGTTTATCGTCGATTTTCATGGTATCGGCCCGATGTTAGAAATGTGACTTGGATGCTATCATGAATATCAAGGCATTATCAAACATTCTTTAGGCCACCGGGCGGCAGGCAACGGACGTTAACCCATCAGCTTTTTTGCCCGCAGGAGAAGATCGGAAGCCGGGATCGGCTTGGTCACATAATCATCTGCCTGCAAATATTCGCCGTCTGTTTGCGGGGAAAATTTAAACCCCGTTTTACCGGTAACGGCAGTGACCATCAGAATCGGTATGCTTCTGTATTTTTCATCATGTTTCAGGTTGTAACACAAATCAAACCCATCCGTGTGTTTGTCCATCATGACGTCCAGAATAATCAAATCCGGTCTGTTTTCTTCGACGGATTGGCGGCCGTCCTTAATATTCAGGGCATGATCAACATGGAAACCGTTATTTCTCAGGACAATTTTAAGCGCCTCACCATAGTCCTGGTCATCATCAATAATCAGTATTTTCTTTTTATCAGTCATGAGGACCTCCAATAGGGATAAATTCCCAAAATAATATTTATTCAGCGATGGCTTTCACAACCTCCAGCGTCCCGATGTGCACGGGGCAGTAATCGGAGCAGCGCCCGCAACCGACACAACCGCATAAACTTCCCTGGACATCCGTCTCATGGTAATAAAGCAGCTTATGCTCATGACGCCTTTTGAGCCTCAGGGCCTGGCTGGCTCGGGGATTATGGCCGGACGCTTCCCGGGTAAAGCCCCCATAGAGACAGGCATCCCAGGTCCTCACGCGAAGGCCGTTTCCTGGAGAAGAGGCATGATCATAGACATTAAAGCATGTGCAGGTGGGACACACAAAGGCACACCCGCCGCAGGTGATACACTTCTGCCCGAGGCTGTCCCAGATTCTTTCATCGACCTTGCCTCCACTCAGCTTGTTCATTGCTTTCGCAACCGATTTCACTTCCGGCAGGCTCCGGAGCGCCTTTTTCTGAAATTTCTCTATTTGGCGTTCAGCCGTGCGGTCATCGACATCGGCATGCGGGACGGCCGACAACAAGGCTTCGCCTCCCGCCGTGCCGATCTCAATCACAAAGGTGTCGCCCGTATCGTAGAACTGTAAATCAAACCCTTTTTGCGCGATGGGTCCACTGTGCGTCGTGGTGCAGAAACAGGTTTCATTCTGCGGTCCGGGACACGCCATGACGATCGTCATCGCCGCATTGCGCTTTGCGGAATAATAGACATCGATCTGATCGCGGCACATGAAACTTGATGCCTGAAGAATTCCCATCATGTCACAGGCGCGGATCCCGAATAAAAGCATGTTTTTTGCGGATACGACTTCCCGGTATTGATTTTCTTCAACCTTAAAGGTCACCTCGGAGTGAGGGAAAAACACGGATTTCGGGGAAAGCGGCGGCTTCTGATAGTCGAGCGTAAATGTCTTTTCCCCGAACGTATCGAACAGACAGTCGCCATGTGCCGTTTTGGTCGGTGAGAGAACTTCGAATTTATCCGCCCAGATTTTGAGCGCCTGGATGAGATCTTTTTTGGCCAGTGTTTTCATGTGCATCTCCTGATTTTTACGGCACAGCCTTTGTATTCGGGAATCTTGGCAATGGGATCACACGCTGAATTGGTCAACTGGTTCACAGGAGCTTCGTGAAAATGGAAGGTGGAAAATACAACCTTTTGTGGAACCCTTGCGGTAACCTCCGCCTTAAGTTTTATGGAACCCCGGCGTGAAGTAAGTTCCACAACGTCACTGTTCCTGATACCCAGTTTTTTTGCATCATCCGGATGGATTTCCATCAGCGCCGAAGGCGCTTCCCGATCCAGAATGCTGGTGCGGCGTGTCATGGTGCCCGTGTGGTAGTGATAATAGATGCGTCCCGTGGTCAGCATAAAATCGTATTCCGCATCGGGCATCTCCGCGACCGGTTTGAACTCACAGGGCAGAAAAGTTCCTTTGCCTTTGCTGAATTTGTCTTTATGCAGGAAGGATGTTCCCGGATGGTCCACGCTGGGACAGGGCCACTGAAGCCCATAGCCGCGTTCCAATCGCTCATAAGTAATGCCCGCATAGGAGGGCGTCACGGCGTTGATCTCTTTCATGATATCGGCCGTCGATTGATAATTCATCGGGTATCCGGCGCGCGCGCTCAAGGCACAGATAATCTGCCAGTCCGGGCGGGCTTGCCCCGGAGGAGATATCGCTTTACCCGACAGCTGAACTCTTCTTTCGGTGTTGGTGTAAGTGCCTTCTTTTTCGGCAAAGGAAGCGGCGGGCAGGACCACGTCGGCCTTCGCCGCCGTCTCGGAAAGAAAGATATCCTGAACAACCAGAAAATCAAGATTGGACAGGGCATGCTCAACATGCGACGTATCCGGGTCGCTCATCAGGGGATTTTCTCCCATGACATAGAGCGCTTTCAGTTCTCCTTTTTGCGCAGCGATCATCATATCGGTGATCGTCAGGCCTGCCTTGTCGTCCAGCCCCGTGACACCCCAAGCGTCCTCAAATTTCTTTTTAACGGCCGCATCCATCACCGGTTGATAACCGCTATAGACATTCGGCAAACCGCCCATGTCGCAGGCGCCCTGAACATTGCTTTGTCCGCGCAGGGGATTGACGCCCGTTGCCGGCCTGCCCAGATGGCCGGTCAGCATGGCCAGATTGGCGCAGGTTTTTACGTTGTCCACGCCCGTGGTGTGTTGCGTAATGCCCATGGCATAGGCCAGCATCGCCTTATCCGCTTTAGCATACATGTGCGCCGCCTTTTTAAGATCGTGCTTGGCGATGCCGGATATTTTTTCCACAACATTCGGTGGATATTTGCTGACGATCTCCTTCAATTGATCGAATCCTTCCGTTCTTTCTTCGACAAATTCCTTGTTGTAGAGACCCTCCTCAATAATGATATTCATCATGCCATTGAGCACAGCCACATCCGTACCGATATTCTGGCGCAGATGCAAATCGGCAAAGCCGGCCAGCTGGATCTCTCTGGGATCAATCAGCAATAGTTTTGCGCCTCTCTTGACGGCATTGATGATGCGCGATCCGATCAGCGGATGCTGCGCTGTTGTGTTGGAGCCGGTCACGAGGAACAGATCGGCATCGTCAAAATCGTTAATCGAGTTTGTCATAGCTCCGGAACCGAATGTTGCGGCCAGACCGACCACGGTGGAGCTGTGTCAGAGCCGGGCACAGTGATCCACGTTGTTTGTTCCGAATGCCGCCCGCGCCATTTTCATAAAGAGATAGTTTTCTTCATTGGTGACTTTGGCGGAACTGAGAAAAGCCAGCGCCCGGGGGCCGAATTGATTCCTGATATCCAGCAATCTGTCCGCAACAAGCCTTAAAGCCTCTTCCCAGGTGCTTTCCACAAGCTCTCCATGCTTCCTGATCAGCGGCCGGGTGAGCCTTTCCGGCGAATGAATAAATTCGTGAGCGTTCCAGCCCTTCACACAGAGCATCCCCTTATTGATCGGGTTGGAGGGACTGGGCTCAATGCCTGTCACCCGGTCTTGCTCGGATAAAAGATAGAAGCTGCACCCGCATCCGCAAAACGGGCATACGGTTCGCGTCCTTCTCATGATCAGATTGCCTCCTTCATCTTTTCAATCTCCGGATAGGAGAATACAGGGCCGTCAATGCAGCAGTACTTATCTCCGAATGCGCAGTGACCGCATTTTCCGACGCCGCACTTCATCATTCGCTCCAGCGACATAAAGATATGTTCTTTGGGAAAGCTTAAACTCAGCAGTTTTTGCAAAACAAAGCGATACATGATCGGAGGACCGCAAAGCACGACATTGGTTGCCAGAGGATAAAGAACGGCCTTATCGAACAAACCGGTCACCACTCCCACGTATTGTTTCCATATCCCTTCATCATCGCGATCCACACTGTAGAAATAACGGATATCATCGCGATCGAAATAACTCAGGAGCTCATACTTGAACAGAACATTTTCGGGATTGTTTGTGCCGTACATCAGGACGATGTCATCAAACTCTTTCCTCTTATCCAGCGTATAAAGCAAAAGTGATCTGAGCGGGGCAAGCCCGAGACCGCCTGCCACAAAAAGCAGTTTATCCCCCTTGAGATGCTCCACGGGAAATCCTCTTCCATACGGGCCACGAATGTGGAACGTAGAACCCTTGCCCATTTCAAAAAGGGCATCCGTCACCTTGCCTGTGCGCCGGACGCAAATTTCGAGCGTATCAGGCCTCGTCGGCGGCGATGATATGCTGATGGGTGCTTCTCCCTTGCCGAAGATGGATACTTCAATAAACTGTCCCGGTTGATGACCAAAACTTTCCCATGTTGTTCCATCTTCCAGCCTCAACTGGAATAATCTGTGATCTTTTATTTGTGGCAAAGCTCGAATAATAGAAACAGGTCGAAGCTCATAGATATTGCCGCAATCACCGCCCATAGCACTACCTCCTTCATTCGAGGACTCCTTAAATGGTTACCCGGTAACAGCAATTTTAATACCAAGTGATTATGCGATTAATATTATTGAAATATTATTGATGCGATAAAATGTTTTCATGCAGGATGGGGTAGATCACCCCGACTTCGGGGTGATCTACCCCTCGCTTTATATCGTACCGCATTTTGTCAATCATGATACGGCAAGCAACCCTATCTATGGTTTCATCCTGACGGCGTGGGGCGCGGCCGGTGTCGTGGGCGGTTTTGTTTTCGCCGAATTCAATAAGCAGCAATCCCTCTATACAGCAGCCGGCTTGCTGGTGGTCGGTTTCGTGATCGCGCTGCTCTTCTCGCGGCCGAAACACGTATCGGAAGATAGAAAATAAAATAACGACTTCTTTTTGCTCGTTGGTCCATGAGCGCCGGTGTTTCTACCGGCGCTCTTTTTTTACCATCTTTACTTTTCAAAATAAATTACCCATTGAAATACTTGACACGTCTTGCGTCAGTCTGGTATCAAATAAGAACAGGCGATGGGGTTCGCCTTTAACCGCATGAATTGCTGATAACTCCTACGATCCATGTTAGAACCGTGGGAGCTTTTTGTGACCTCTGCAAATCCAATGTCCCTAACTCAAATCCGAGAACTGCTCGACCTTCTGTCCGCCACAGTGAATAGCTTTTCCATGGTGTCTCTCGAAAAGCAACTGGCTGCCGCACAGGATTTGCTCTTGGAAAATCCACCCATCGATGTGGCGGTTCTGGGGCAATTCAAAGCAGGAAAGAGCTCTTTTCTCAATAGCCTGCTTGGCCGGAACCTGTTGCCTGTCGGCGCTATTCCGGTAACCACCGCCATTACACGCCTGCAATATGGAGAGCGGGAACGCACGCGGGTACGGCATTTCAATCCTTTCTTAGCGCCCCTCATCAACAAAGTTAAAGGTAAACTGGAAAAAGACATCTCGTCCTGGCAGGGCAATTTCTGGAAACTTTCCCGGCGTTATGAGTCGTGGGTGTCTGCAACGCTCTCTATCGAGATGCGAGAGCTTTCCAAAACTGAACACATAAATTTTTTAGGCACACAGAAAAAAGCTCATGCAAGCTTTTCACGATCATTGGAAGCGTTTTGCAAGTTTCTCGGCGACAATATTGAAAATGTGCTGGGCGTTAAGCTGGCGGGGGTCGATTGGAACATCGATGTGGTTGAACCCGACCACCCGGACATTGCCTTCACCAAATCCTTCGATGTTCACCTGGATCTTCTCTGGTTTCTGATTCCCATGTTTTTGTTGCGCCGGATCTTCGAGCGGCATTTTATTAAAGGCGTTCCGAAAGAAGTAGAAATCAATTGGTCGCGCCTGGCCTATCAGTGGGAAAAAAGTGTCAATAATGCTATAGACGCAATGCGCATTCAGGCTATTGGCTATATCCATGAAGAACTCGCGACCATCGAAGCGCTGCTTTCCCGGACACAGGGGCAGACGGATGACATAAAACGGGTAATTACTCAAACAGAAAAGCTATCTGGTACTTTATCGGAATAGCAACAACTTTTTTAAAGAAAGGAAAGAATATGACTGGAAGGAGATTTTTTTATGGAACACACTCATGAAGTCGAACAGATGTGCGTAGTCGCCAAGGGCGCTAAAAACGGCCCCGCGCCCATCCCTCAGGAGGGCGGCTGGACTCAGGTGAAAGAAATTAAAGACATCAGCGGCCTCACCCACGGCGTTGGCTGGTGCGCGCCGCAGCAGGGCGCCTGCAAATTGACGCTCAATGTGAAAAAAGGCATTATCGAAGAAGCGCTGGTGGAATGTATCGGCTGCACCGGCATGACTCATTCCGCGGCAATGGCTGCCGAAATTTTGCCGCAAAAGACAATTCTGGAAGCACTGAATTCTGATATGGTTTGCGACGCCATCAACGTAGCGATGCGTGAAATCTTTCTCCAGATCGTTTATGGCCGCACACAAACCGCGTTTTCTGAAGGCGGACTTCCTATCGGCGCGGGCCTGGAAGATCTGGGCAAGGGCCTTAGGAGCGTGATCGCCACGATGTATGGCACCAGGGAAAAAGGTCCGCGTTATCTGGAGATGGCTGAAGGTTATGTCACTGAAATCGGCCTCGACAGCGACAGCGAAATTATCGGTTACAAGTTCGTTCAGCTGGGCGTCATGATGGATAACATCGCCAAGGGAATGGAGCCGGCCGCCGCGCTGGCCAAAGCCAGCGGAACTTACGGCCGTTTTGCGGAAGCCGTTAAAATTATCAACCCACGTAAAGGATAAGGAGTAGAAAAATGGCACTATTTGAAGGATACGAACGAAGAATCAAACAGATCACTCCTTTTCTCGCCAAATACGGAATTGCCTCGCTGGAGGAAGCCGAAAAAGTATGCATCGGGAAAGGCGTTGATGTTCGAAAAATTGTAAAGGATATTCAGCCGATTTCATTTGAAAACGCCGGATGGGCCTATCTGGTGGGCGCTGCCGCCGCGATTAAAAAGGGTCAGAAGAATGCAGCCGATATTGCCGAAACGCTCGGCGAAGGACTCCAGTCGTTTTGCATCCCCGGATCGGTTGCCGACGACCGTCAGGTGGGCATCGGTCATGGGAATCTAGCTTCCATGCTGCTGCGTGAAGAAACGACCTGTTTCGCTTTCTGCGCGGGACACGAATCATTCGCCGCAGCGGAAGGAGCGATCGGTCTGGCCAAATCAGCCAATAAGGCAAGAAAAAAGCCTCTGCGCGTCATCCTGAATGGTTTAGGAAAGGACGCCGCGCACATTATCGCCCGCGTCAATGGCTTCACCCATGTGGCAACCGCTTTCGATTATAAAACAGGCAAGGTCTCTGTGGCGAAGGAAAAAGCTTATTCCACGGGTGAACGCTCGGCTGTCCGTTGTTACGGTGCGGATGACGTGCGCGAGGGTGTGGCCATCATGCATCTCGAAGGCGTTGATGTGGCCATTACAGGGAATTCCACCAACCCGACGCGTTTCCAGCATCCGGTCATGGGGGTGTACAAAAAAGAACGACTGCTCGCGGGAAAGAAGTTTTTCTCGGTGGCCTCCGGCGGCGGAACAGGAAGAACGCTTCATCCCGACAACATGGCCGCAGGACCGGCGTCCTACGGCATGACCGACACAATGGGACGGATGCATTCGGACGCGCAGTTTGCCGGTTCATCTTCCGTTCCGGCCCATGTGGAAATGATGGGATTAATCGGCATGGGCAATAATCCCATGGTAGGCGCATCGGTCGCTGTCGCGGTTGCTGTGGAACAGGCAATGAAATAGCCAATCTCTATCAAGTGCCGCACTATCCGTTAAACAGGGCAGTGCGGCACTTTCATATCCAAAGACCGGCTATCTTTCTGTCGAAGAAGAAAAGAAAGATATTTTAATCCCGCTGGTGCGGGACGAGCGTTAATTCTCCGTAGCTTGCTGCGTAATAATGACGTTCATTTCATACCTCGACAGTTTACTGCGAGGTTGTTGATTGATTTTTGTAATGATTAAATAACCCATTGACATAGAAACGTTCTTTTGTTACGTCGCTTCCGCCGTATAAAGAAATCCTCTTTTTCGCGCAGGTGATGGGGTTCACCTTTAACCGCCTCTGCCGCTGATGACTCCTGACACATTTCTCGATAAGGAGTCGTCGCATGGAAAAAATCTATCTTGTCGCGGCATTCTGGTTTTTTGCCGCCGTCCTGTCCACCATTTTAGCCAACCGTCTCAAAATATCAATTGCGCTCATGGAAATCATGGTCGGCGCTATCGTCGGCTTTGCCGCCCTCCAGCTCGGTTATTTCGATAACCTGTCGCTCAACGCCGACTGGATGAGATTCTGCACCGGCGTCGGCGCTGTTCTGCTGACGTTTCTCGCGGGCGCGGAGCTCAATCCCGACGCCATGAAAACCAAAATAACGGAAGTTTCCGTCATCGGCCTGATCGGCTTTTCCGCGCCATTCATCGGCTGTTTTCTGATCGCCTACTATCTCATCGGCTGGAACCTGCAGGCAAGTTTACTGTGCGGTATCGCCTTATCCACCACCTCCATGGCGGTTGTCTATGCGGTTATGCTGGAATATGGATTCAATAAAACCGAATTCGGAAAAGGCGTCCTGGGAGCCTGTTTCGTAAACGACCTGGGAACAGTCATCGCCCTGGGACTGATCTTCGCACCTTTCACCTACAAAACGGTCATATTCATTGCTGTTACCATCGTAATGATGTTTACGCTGCGCCCGATGACGGATTACCTCATCAAGCGTTTCGCTTACAAAACTGCAGCCATCCGGGCCAAATGGATTATCTTCATCCTGTTGGCTATGGGCGTCCTCGCTGCCTGGTCCGGAAGCGAACCGGTTCTTCCCGCATATGTTCTGGGCATGGTTTTGGCCCGCACGATGGAGCAGGACGGTCATTTTGTCCGGCGCTTAAGGACGCTGACGGTGGGCTTTTTGACGCCTTTGTATTTTCTCAGGGCAGGAGCGCTCGTGTCCATCCCGGCGCTGTTGTCCGGATTTGCTATTTTTCTTCTGCTGCTCGGCGGGAAAGTCGCCTCCAAAATATTCGGCCTGTACCCGGCCATTCGGCATTTTCGCGAGGATAAGAAAGAGAAATGGTACTATACCCTGCTGATGAGTACCGGCCTAACCTTCGGAACGATCTCAGCGTTATACGGCCTTTCCAACAACATCATTTCACAGACACAGTATTCATTGATCGTTGGAGCGGTAATTGCCAGTGCTGTTATCCCGACGCTGATCGCCAATAAGTTTTTCCTGCCTGCTCATCTGCTTGAAGAACCGGTTCTGGACGATCAGGCACCGGACGAAAAGGATATTCAAAACAAACTTTAAAACCGGCTATGCCGCGAAGCGGTAAAAAGCAATACCCAGAACCAGCGCGCCGAGAGCGAAGCGATAAAACACAAAGGGCAAAAACG
>Ga0351971_1117_pt1 | contig 16516 bp, 10 predicted proteins | sample BONcelFGM3001F11_FD_206746 | JGI IMG/M metagenome (GOLD analysis project Ga0351971, IMG submission 206746) | Enriched cells from coal bed in the Powder River Basin, Montana, United States - BONCAT cells FGM rep2 HSBNCT.FGM.300.1.F11 ...
TTATTCTACCCTATCCATTATCTATAGACTCCGGTCAATTATGCTGCTCTATCAATCCATAAGAAGAATAAATCTCTATGTTATCAAACCACATAGACCCGGCTCTACATGTTAAGCTAAGATCAGTAAATGAGGATAAAATTGAAACATCATTAGCATATACAGGCCCGTAAATTACTCCATTAATCCAATAATTAATTTTTGCTGTATTTGTATACCAATTGTAATTAATTTGAATTTTGATCGGTATCCATCCGGATGAATATGAAGTTAATATATTTTCATTGCAGTCTTCTATTAATTTATTTTTATCTTTAAATGTTAAAACATGTAGAGCGTAGCTGTTCTTTATAAGCCCATGACAAGAAATAGTTCCTCTTGTAATGTCATCACCATTAAGATCTTCGTTACCAATTTTCACTGCAAATCTATATTCATATGATGAATGATTGAAAAAATCTGCATAGAAAAAACTATTTTGTGGAAGACGAATTGATTGAGGGGAGTTATAGCCAGGACTAACCACAATTGGTCCAAAGAGGCTTTGCCAGTTTCTAAATGATGTTGTTCCTGGAGGATAATTGTCAAAATTTTCACTGATTACTTTATTATCGGTTACTGTTACATTATATGAATCAGTAATGGTTTTTGCTTCATCATTTGGGTCAGGCTGGAATAATGCCTGAACATTTATAGTTCTTGGGTTAGTATCTCCATTATATGGCACATTGAAAAAGTAATATCCATCACTACCTGTTGTGCCAGTTAACTCAATATTATCTGTATCTGTTACAGTAAAGGTAATGGATCTTGATGCCGGAATATTAAACTGAAAAGTATTCGGGTCTAATTTCATAAGTTTTGCTCTGAGAGTTACATTATCTACCAGACTATAGTCATCTGACTGAAAATCAGGAATAAAGATAAATTGATTAGAGCTATCAGGAGCACATTCTAAAGTTAATTCATATAATTCCAGATTTGGATCTCCAGTTACATTTACATCGCAGGTTTTAGTATAAATACTGTTTGAGTCGAGCGGGTCTGCTTGAAATTGAGCTGTTATTGTTTTTAGTCCAGGTTCAGTAGTTGGGTATTTCGGGGGAAACAGGGCAAATGTTACGTGGTTAAAAAATTACAAACCATAATATAATGTCATTTGGATTTAAAATTACACCTGATAGATAAAACATATAATTTTAATTAAATTTAGCAGTTACAGATAAAAATAAAAGGGATTTATCATATATCAGATTAGAATAGCTTAAACGGACGTTTTCTGTTGCAAAATATATTTAACTAAAAATTAAGAGTACATTTATAAAATTTTACTTACATTTTTTCCCGAAAAATAATACCTATTTGAGGTCAAAAAATGGGAAATAAAAAAGTGGGAGAGTTTATTATGTCATAAGGCTTCTGATTAAATTCCCACGTAACATTTGCCCTGTTTCCCCCGAAATACCCTGTGAACCAGATCGGTAATTTGGGAGATCATAGGGGTTTTGGGGGCGTTCGCACTTTTTAGGGATTGGGGGAGAATTTCTGGATGCGGTAGTTGCCGGTGTCTAATACATAGACATTGCCTTTTGAATCTACTGCTATTGCTTTAGGTTGGTTAAATTCTCCATCTCCTGAACCAGAAGAACCCCATTTCGTGAGAATTTTTCCGGTAGAGTCAATCTTATAAACACAACCACTTATATCCAGTGCAAAGAGATTACCTTCGGTATCTGCTGCCAGGCTTAACATGTCTTTAAATGCTTCACCTTTTTTAGGTAATGTCCATGTACCCTTTCCTGGATATTCACCTTTTAAAGAATTATATGCAATTATATCCAAAGATTGTCCCCAGAAACCACGCAATGCCACAAAAATATATCCCATTGAATTTATAGCTATAGAAGTAACAGCGTCGCTGAACTCAAACTGTGTTATAAAATTACCATTAGAATCAAATTTTTCTATACGGGAAGTAAGTCTGACCGGCATGTAGTCAGAATATGTGGAATGACTATCTATTATATGAATATAACCCTCCGGGTCTGATGCAATACATGTAGGCTGGTTAAGCTGTCCATCTCCAAGACCTTCACTGCCCCATTTAAGTATAAAATTACCCTGAGAGTCAAATTTCTGTATTTGATGTTTACTACAGTCTACTACATAGATATAACCTTTACCATCTACTGTAATTCCATTGAGAGAAACACCGATACTTTTTTTAAGTATAAAATTACCTTCAGAATCAAATTTCTGTATTCTACCATCACCAGCGTCAGATGTGTAAATATTGTCTGATTTATCAAGTGCAATATAACGAGTTTTATTGAATTGTCCGTCTTCGCTACCATTAGACCCCCATTGATTAACGAATACATAAGAAGGTGACGGTTGAGCTATATGAGAATCTGATAACTGTAAGGGAATATCATCATGTCCTAATACTTTTACCATAATAGTAAGTATAGAACTTATTATTATTAACATGATTATTTTAGTCTTATTTGTCATATTTCACACATTCTCATAATAAGTTGAATTACTTCTTTTCAATAGTTATAGTTACAGGTACAGGGAAATAAATTTCTTCATTAGGATCTGTATTATACCCTGCTTTTAACGTGCAACCCTGGGCTTGTTGCACTTCTGTATTTGGATATTTATCAGTATCAGAATAATCGTGTGGATCTGGATTTGCTAAATTATAAGGCGGTACGTTATTTTTGTATGTTACCTTTGAGAATGCCTCCATAGCTTGTTGAATACTCATTGGATTTGAAGAAGGGAGTGGGCTGGGATCAGAGATAGAATTCGCTTCAGGAGTAGGACTTTTAGGCTCAGCAAATATCATTATCGGTTTTTTATAGCCATCTATCATATATAGGAAAAAATAGTATGAGATATCTCTTGCCCAGTTATTACCTGCAAATCTATCGTAACCTAAATAAGCCTTTGCTCCAGAGAAAGGATTACCTGGCTGTTTAATAAAATTATAAGAACTACAGGCATTTATATATACAAGTGATTTGCTAAAGTCTCCTTCAATGACAGATGCGTGAAGTTCACAAGCCTCGATAACACTTGGTATCTTGTCCTTATAATAAGGTGAGGCAGGGTCTATTACGGTTACATAACAAGTATTCCATTCGCCGAAGTATTTACCCTCTGTATGGTTGTCTAACCAACCCTTTAAAACGTTATCTCCTTCATACTTAGGCCCAAGGCTTATTCCGGTCGGGCTTCCATGTGTTGCAATATAGATTATTCCATAATTGTCTAAATCCTGAAAATCTTCTGGTCTGATAATATCAGGATTGTTAGGATTGTTAGGAGCTATGCTACACGTCATTTTACAATAGGTGTAAGTCTTCATATAAGACCAAATTGAGTGAGCTTCTTCAAAAGTAAAATTAGCTCCATGAGTTCCCTCTAGCAATCCTTTGAACAATAAATCATCTTCTGTATTAAACTTCTGTTGTGTCTGCATGAGGTCTTTTAATGTATCTATTTGTGCTGTATTTAACTTTAACCCACTCTCTATATCCGTTAAATCCGTTAAAGCTTTATTATCCACATATTTTGCTTCTGTAAGTTCGGTAGCAAAGTTTTTCTCAATGTCATCATCCTCTGTTACTTTACATACACTCCCTATTTCATCATATCCTGCATCTTTTAATTGTTTCCAGATTGCATTGTGTACTGATTGACTATTGTTATCCTGCCAGCCAAAGGGAGCTAATATTTTTACTTTAGCTGAACCGACTGTAGTATTTTTATTCGATAAATTACTATAGGCTACTTTATTGAATTCTTTTGGAATAGAATTTTGAGAATTTGAGGTATTATTTACTATAATAGGGTAATAGTGTATAGATCTGGATTTACCATCTGCAAAATTAATCCATATTATAGTAGGATCATTGTTATCTACGTCAGCACTTGCAATACCTTGAGGAGTAGGATAATTTGGCATATTACCGTTGAGCCATTGAACGGTTTTCTGTATAGCCTGCTTTACATCTGAATCTTGAGCCCATATGTCTCTTTGCATCATTATGTTTACAGATGTATCGAAACAAAAAGCATCTGTTATCGGGATAGGAGTCAAAGTAGGAGTCGGAGTAGGTGGCACTCCAAAGTTAAACCCAGTCACATCTTGCGAAAAGAAATCTATGATTTTTTCTTCTCTGTGTCGTATTTTTTTTCCGTTATTATCTTCGATCCAATAAGTTGCTGTGATTTTCCTAAAATGTCCTCTAAACACGCGAGGCAATGTATAGTTGCCGGAGGAATCAATTTTGCAAAAAGCCTTTGGGCCAATACTTTTAACATAACCCTTAATAAGTGGCTTACCTCCAGTAGTAAATATTTTCCCAGATATACTGGCAGTTGATTTTATAATTTCTGTAAAAATATCAAGCTGTAAGCCAGTGCTAGTTTTAGCAGTTATTACGGTATCTATAGGGGTAGTCAGATTTTTCTTTGCATAGAATAAACAATAAGCTTTCTCATATTTCTTTTTACCACAAATTTCTAAAAAAATCGGTTTCGAAGTTATACAACCAAGATTAGGATTTTTGAGAGAAAAAGTTAATCCTGCTTCTTTTAAATTTATTCCTGTAGTAGAAGTAATCTGAATTATAATTACTTCTCCAGGTAATACAAAGACTTTTTCAGGACAGGATTTAAGGGTTGCTCCTGTGGCATCGCTGGAAATAAGATTATTTGAAGGAATAATTGTTTCTGCATCAATGTAGTGATCATCGTCAAGAGATACCTCTAACTGGACATTGGTATCTTTATCTCCTACAATAGCCTGGCCTGAAATATATCCTTCGTTATTTACAGGAATAGGCGATTCATTAAGGGAATCCTGATACACTGTAAAAACTTTTGCTGTTTGAGGTAAAACCTGACTATCCTTTAAGATGGCAGATAATTTATCAGATAGCTCTTTCATATCTTCTCCCTGCCAATCCTGCGGATTCTCCTGTTGTAAAGCAGAAAGTTGAGTTAATAAAGGGGTAGAACCAGATGAGTCAGGAATAACTGCTGGGATATCCAGGACTGTTGTTTGTTCAACATTTTCTCCATCTTCAAGAGAGGTATTAGAGAGATACACATACGCATTTACAGGAACAGATGTTAAAGCGGGAGTCGGAGTATAAGTAAAACTGACCGGGGTATTAACATTTTGATTGGTGTTTATAAAACTACTATCGTTACCTCCGCAACTTACAACTATAAGAATAGTGCTTAATACTACAAATAATAACAGGAGAATGTTGAATGTTCGTGAAAGTGCCACAAAATAGACCTCCCTTTAAGATAAAAAATTATTGCAGATTGTATGAATTAAGACATTCTATCAAATCACAATAAAATCCTTCATAACAAAAAGTTTTTATCAATTACTGTCTATTTTTTTTAATGTATCACTAATATTTAATTAGTGATACAGAATAGGAGAGGTAATGGTAGAAATGGCTAAAATAAAGGAGAATATAGATAATTGCATAGAGGGTAAATTGAAGAGATTTGAAGAAATAATGGGTTATTCCCTCTCAGATAAACAAAGTTGGAATATATCGAAATTACTTGAGAGTTAACTTTTTATTTCTAATTTTAAAGTCTTTATCTCTTCAATAGATAAACCTGTTATCTTTGCAATAACTTCAATAGATAAACCTTCTTGTAAAGATTTCTTTGCTATTTCTTCTCTCCCCTCTTCCATCCCTTCTTCTTTAGCTTTTTTATCTCGTTTTTTAAGATAAGTTACTAACATTTTCTCAACTCCTTCCTCACCAATATTTTCTAATTTAAACCTTTTATAATTAAACAGATGACCTAACCACTCATTAATAAATTTTTTAATTTCCGGTGCTTTCTCCAGTCTTACCCTTAAGATTTTTAAGGTTTCTTTTATTTCTTCTTCACCCTTAGCTGTTACTATCTTGAATACACCTGCTAAAATGTTGTTTACTTTCCTAAATTCTTCATCTATTTCTTCAACGGATTCATTTAAGGCTACTTTATAGTATTGAAATTTAGGTATGTATTTTTCCAGTTTTTCATAAGGTTTCTCTATCAGTTCTTCTATGTTCAAAGATGCAGTATATTTGTTCTCCCCTGTGTATAAAATCACTGGGAACACTGCCGGCAATAGTTTATTTTTCACCTGTCCCTGGTCTATCAAATCTTGATAGAATAGTGTTATATAGTTTAACAGTCTGAGAGCCATGTATTTATCTACTGTGCTTTGGAACTCCAATAACAAGTAGATATATGTTTCAACGCCCTTATAGGTTAATAGTTTTACAATAAGGTCTGTTTCTCTTTTTTTAAATTTCTTATTGATATATGTGTTATTGAGTTTTTTTATTTTCTCAAAGTTTATTTCTCTGATAAATTCTTCAGCAATAAATCCCTCCAGTAGTTCTTTTAACATGTCAGGGTGAGAGAAAAATTTCCGCCATGTTTTATCCTGAAATTGATACTCTTTATCTTCCTGTTTTTTAACTGGTTTCTTTGTTTTTTGTTTCTTTACTTTCTTTTTCTTCATAATTTTATTTTATCATAAAGTGAAAGAATATAGAAGTGTTTTGACAGGTGAGAAGCAATTAATCTTTAGGTTTGACTGCTTGATCTTGCCATAGAGATATAACGGTTACGGAACGCCAAAAAAGCCAAAAACGTTTAATTATATAGAACTTTTATTTGCAAATAAAGTTACCTCGAAAAGTGAGTAAAAACCTTGCAATTACTAGATTTTTTTGCTATAATTAGAAGTATAAAGGAGGTGAAAAAGTGAGTAAAATCGTAAGTTCAATTTTAGTAAAAATTACATAAAGGGGTATAAAGCAAGAAGAGAGTTAGTCTTCAAGTTTTGCAGCGTGAAACTAACCCATCTTCCCGGTAAATCCATTCTACCATGAAATACCCTTTTCAATCAAGAAAGGAGCAAAAATCAGGAGGTGTAAAATAAAAGCTGGTTTATATATAAATTTATGCAAATATTACAATTTTCCGTAGTAGGCGCAGCAAAGCTGCGCCACTAAAGTGCCAACCTCCAGATATATGTACACACATAACATTTAATTACCTCGTTCACTTTTTTATGTTTACCAATCACATAACACCTATGCCGGACATGAAAAATAATTCTGTATAATTCTTATTCTTTAATTAATATGTAATATATCAAGACAATCTATAGCTAAAAGCCCTTTTTTAAAATACCCCATAGGACTGGATGTTGGAGAAAAACTGGGAATATTACCTCTATAAATCTGTTCCATCTGGTAAGCTTCTCTTTTACCTTTAGAAATAATACGTTTTTCTTTGGGTTTTTTAGATAATTCCAAAGGTTTTTCCTTTTTAGAAAAAATGTTCAAATAATCTTCAAAACTATACCAGCCATTTGAAAGAGAAACAAGTATTTTAACCATAGCTCTGGCTCCCTGTGTCTTCCAGCACTTACCCTGACCTTTCATCCTTTTTCCTATGATATTTTTTACACTATTTTCTATCCCTCCACTACCAATAACAAGATCATCCTCTGAAAATATGTCTTTATATTTATCGATACCGTTAATACCATCTTTATTGTTTTTTATATATGTTAGAAGGTTCTCTACTCTGGTTATTTTCTTTTCATAACGGGATATTCCATTTTTATACCTGGCTTTCTCCTCTTCTACTTTTTCTTCTGTCATTCTTCTATTATATTCTGATAGCTTTCCTTGAAGAAAACATATTTTTTCTTTTATTTTTCTCATTACTTCTTCTATTTTATTCTCTTCTATCAACTTCTTTATCTCTTCATACTCATCTTGTTTACGGCTAAAATGTTTTCTAATCTTTTCCAGTAAATGATATCTGTCTAATTGATATACCGCCCATTTATATACAGATAGAAACCCTTTTATCCACAGGGCACCATCTCCAAGTATTACTATATACATTACACTTAATAAATTACAAAAATAATTGAAGAATAAACTTGCTTTCTCTATAAATTCTTCACTCTTACATATATCACCATAGACTACTTTATCCTTTAATTTCTTCTGGCCTGACTCACTTTTCTTATAACGGTCTTCACGACCACTATAACATATGGCCAATTTTATTTCTGACTTCTTACCTTTTCCTTCCTGCATTTTAATCATTATTCCGTCTGATTCTACAAAGGCCTGATTTCCTCTATTGTCCAGAACTTTATATTTCTCTCCTATGTAGTCTTCTTCTTTTTTTTCTATCTCTTTTCCCATTTCTATTGACCAGTTCCTTATACTGCTGTGACTTACCTGATTGTCTAAACTTTCTGATGCTAACCTGTAAGGTACCTCACCGGCCTTTAGTATACCTTTTACTTTTACATTATTACTTATTACCTGATGGTTTTCTATGCCCATGTAATTCTTTAATAAGGAATAATATTTTCTTCCTGTTTTTTTACTTTTATCTTTTACCTGGGTATAATTGTATCTCACTGCTCCTACTAATGTCTCAATATTTCCTTTTTTATGACTATGTATTACTACTTCATTTTTATCTCGTTTCTCGTTTAATAAATATTTCTCTATAACGTTTAAGCTTTCCTGGAATACTTCACGCCCGGCTTTACAGCTTGCTTTATATATTTTTTTATCCAGTTTATTTATATCCAGCTCGTCTTTATTTATTTCTATCTCCACAACTGCGCTAATTTTTGCTATTATATTCTCATTCATTTTTTGTCTCCTAAAATTATTTTTAGGAGATTTTTTTTTTATTCTGTCAAGTCCTCTTTTTTTGCACGTTTTTTTCTGGTTTAATTAAATTTTCAATCCTTTATTTCCCTATTTTGACTCATTTCTCTAAAACCAGCCAACTTTTTACACTACCGCAAAAATCATGTTAGCAGTAAAAGAGACAAGGGAGAAGAAAGAAACTTCAAGAGAAGAGGAGCAGCAAAAGAGGTTTTTCAACTATCAAAAAGACGGGGATTCTTTACAGGTAAACCAGTTAGAAGAGGAGGGAACCTTTAGAGTAGATAACTCTATAACTGGCGGTGCTTACTTCATTAATTCAGAAGGACAGCAGAAAAATTGCAACTGTCCTGATTATGTAAACAGGTGCACATGCTTTAATCCTCCTGTGCAGTGCAAACATATAATAGCAGTAAACAACTGGAGCGACTGGCAGAATAGAGCAAAAGACAGAAGAGACGGGAAACATAACTTCGACCCTCATAAATACCTTATCAAAGTAACCGGCAAAGATTACCTGGAAGTAAAATTCCGCTTGCACTGGTTCAGGTTGGAAAATGCAGCATGGGATATAAAAACCGAAATTGCACATCTGGATTTAGAGAAGGGGATCGCCCTGGTGAGAGCAGATATTTTTGACGAAAAAGGCAATCATAAATCATCGGGGCTCCCTCTGTGTTAATATGAGTGAGACAGATTCCTCCCCATAATTTAATGTATAATATGAGAGGGTAGGAAAGGAGTAATATAATGTCAAATAGTAAAAGTAAAGTAAAAGGAAATGGAAAAGTATCTCATATTAATATATACTCTTCTGTCCCAGATCCAGAGGTAGTAGAGAGACCGATGAGGAGAAAGTATTCAGCAGACTATAAGTTGAGGGTTCTCCAGGAAGCAGATACATTGAAGAATCCTGGAGAAATTGGAGCTTTACTCAGAAGAGAAGGGTTATACGCATCCAATATAGCTATGTGGTCATGGCAAAGGGAAAAAGGGGAATTAGAAGGATTGAGTCCAAAGAAAAGAGGTCCCAAAGAGAAATCCCCAGAAGAATTAGAGAAACGAATAAAAGAACTTGAGAGAGATAATAAAAGACTTAAAAGGCGTCTTGATCATGCCGAAATGATCATAGATGTACAAAAAAAAATTTCAGAACTGAGCGGGATACCACTGAAGAAAGTGGAGTTCGACGAGGAAGACTGATGACTGTAGCAAAAGAGATTTCAGCAGAAGTAGGAATATTAAAAGCCTGTGAAGCTCTTGGATTATCGAGAGCTACATACTATCGTAAGTTATCCTCTGTAATACCTGTTAATGAGTCAAAGTCAAAACACTTTCGTGCATTATCAGAACAGGAGGAGAAACAGGTTCTTGATTGCCTTAACAGTGAGAGGTTTGTAGATAAATCTCCTGGAGAAGTGTATGCCACTGTTCTGGATGAAGGTAAATACCTCTGTTCTCTCCGTACAATGTATCGAATACTCAGAAAACATAAACAGGTGAGGGAAAGAAGAAATCAACTGCAGCATCCAAATTACAGGAAACCAGAATTACTGGCAGAGAAATCCAATCAAGTATGGTCCTGGGATATAACAAAACTACTGGGGCCTCAGACGTGGACATATTATTATCTCTATGTAATTATAGACATTTACAGCAGATATGTGGTGGGTTGGATGGTAGCTCACGCAGAGAACTCTATACTGGCTCAAAATCTTATCCAGGATACCAGTAAGAAACAGAACATACAGCCAGGGCAACTTACAGTTCATGCAGACAGGGGCTCTTCTATGACTTCAAAAGCAGTAGGATTTCTTCTGGCAGATCTTGGTATTACGAAAACTCATAGTAGACCTCATGTTTCCAATGACAATCCTTTTTCAGAAAGCCAATTCAAAACAATGAAATACAGACCGGAATTTCCGAACAGATTTGGTAGTATTCAGGATGCCAGAGCTTTCTGTATAAATTTTTTTGAGTGGTACAACTGGGAACACTATCATAGTGGTATTGGTTTAATGAGACCGGGAGCGGTTCATTATGGACAGGCAAAACCTATAATAGAGCAGAGGCAAATCGTTCTAAAGACAGCTTATGAGAAGCACCCGGAAAGATTTGTAAAAAAATTTCCAACTCCACCGGAGGTGCCAGCTGCAGTGTGGATAAATCCACCGGAAAAATCATTGAAGGGAGGGTAATTAATTTCGCATCGGAATCTGTCTCAAACTATTGACAATTTCCGCTGCTCTTTTGCCTGCGTGCTATGTGCAAACTCTGCATGCTGCAGCTCCTATCTTTGCAAAGCTTGGCTCTGCGGGGTTGTGCAGGTAGAACCTGTTACCCTGGGACTTGCCGGACCGGTGCAAGCAGTCTATAACGGCCTCGGTTCAGGGAGAAGTCTCGCGTCGGCTTGCTTGTTCTAACTGGAAAGCTTTATGCAGCAAGTCTTTGAGCTACTGCTCAAAGATTTGCGTCAGTCTTAGAGGTAAGATCTGGAAAGCGAGTAACAGCGAGTCTTCTCCCTGAGTTTGGCTGGAGCGAGATCGCCGGGTTTATCATCTGGAGTTGTTGGGTCTGTTTGCAATGGCCGGTATAACAAGAAATCGCCGGGCTTCCGACGCCGCTTACAGATAAACTCTGGATTTAGACGAACAGCGAATGAGATGTCTCGCCTCCCCGCGAGTTCCCCGGTCTGCGATGCACCAAGAAGGGATTTGCTTCCCCGTTACACCCTCACTGCTCCTGCTACAGGTTCAAATATGGCACGTGTGATTTAAAACGTTCTGCTTGAAGCAAATCTCTTCGTCTCAAAAGCCTGCTCCCTGGCTTTGCTTTGCCGGCTCTGAGGGCAAGTGCTGTTCACTGCAGCACTGTTCATTTCCCTGGATTCCCTCCGGAGATTTCCGCCATGCAAGTGCCATATTTTCAATTGCTGCTCTCCCCGGCTCTGCTGCAGAGCTGCTATTTACTCTTTGCCTGCTCTGCTGCTGCACTGATTTTTTTTGTCCTTTTCCGCTGGTTCTGGATCTGCTCTTGCCTGGTTTCGTTGCAAAATGCTAATTCACCAGATTCATTGCCGGGCCTCACCTCTGGCAAAATTTCGGTTATCCTGCACTGCTATTTTTACCCTTCACTGCTGGCTCTGGATTTGCTTTACTGTATTCTGCAAAAGTTCTGCTCTGCTGATTGCTGCAAGGGACTTGTCGCCGGGCCTCCTGCAATTGCTGGTTAAAACAGTTCTTTTGAAGGGAAAAGATATGGACACAGCTTAAGCCACTGAGCGATTCAAGATCGGTTTCGATGAACGAACTGACAACAACGAGAAGAACAATTAAAAAGGGGACAGGTGGCGATGTCTGTGACGCGTCACAGGCTGAGTCACGGGGCGGGCTGCCTGCACTAACGGTTATCCAGCAAAATTCAGTAAAAGTATGATAGAACAGTTTTAAAGGGTGGGATGAGGCTGCGAGTCGTTTTCATACAATCCGGTTAGTAATAACCGGGTAAAAATGAAGCAGTCAGGATAACTGACTGACAACTTTACACTTAAGAATGCAGGTGAAAATCCTGCTCAAAGGAGATGATGGTAACTTTGCCCTGATACTCCGGCAAGCGTCTTATGGCTTTAACGTAAGAGGTTTGAAGCCCGGTGAAGTCGGCGAAAAGCAGACCTGAGAAGTGGTTAGCAAAGTAGGTGGGGGGCTATAAAAATCCTATGGTTAGTATGTGTTGGAACGAACACTGACAAACACTCGAATTTACAGGTCGTAACCACCGTTAGATACGAATAAGAAGTTCTAACAGCCAATGTGCTTACTATCGAGGGTAATATTATCCTCTCAATATTATCTTTATTTATCCAATAAAGGATATTTGTTCTGACCCCACCCATCTAAAGGGGAAAAGAATGATGGTCGGCCTACAGAGTGAACCTAAGGGATTATGTAAAGCTAAAGTGTAAGGAACGATTGAGACAGGAAAGGTGTAGCCTGGTAAAGCAGGCAATGAGACCTCAACGGTAGGAAATGACCGTTTAATTCCTGAGTCAGCTGCCCATAGTAGTGATGAAATTATCGAAAGATAATGGAGCGAAGGGGCATAGCCGGGTTATAACGTATGTTTTATTAATTGTTCGCAGGATGCCGATGTGCAAACCTGATTACAATCTTGCACAGAAAGGAGATGGTTCTTTATGTGTAAGAAACAACAATTGCGAGTTCCAAAGAATGAAAAGGAACTGAGAGATTTACAGGATGATTTTTACAGTATTGCAAGAGAAGGATTTATGAAAGGTGAATTAGTGGGTTTTAAAGACTTAAAGGAGATAGCTTTTTGCGACACCAATATCATAACAGCCATTCACAAGTTGAAATTGAATAAAGGAAGCCAAACTCCAGGAGTAGATGAAGAAGTTATTAGAGAAGATATTCTTGAGCAACGGTATGATAGAGTAATTGAAAGAATTAAAGAAGCAGTCAAATATTATGTATCAAAATCTATAAGAAGAGTGTATATACCTAAACCAGGCTCTACAAGATTAAGACCTTTAGGTATTGCCTGTATAACAGATAGAATAATCCAGGAATGTATTCGTAACATCATAGAACCAGTTTTAGAAGCACAGTTCTTTGACCATAGTTACGGATTTAGGCCATTGAGAAATGCACACCAGGCCTATGAAAGAGTCTGTGATGTAATACATAAAACAGGGTATCACTGGATAATTGAAGGGGATATTACACAATTCTTTGATACAGTAAACCATAATATTTTACTCGGAGCACTATATCATATGGGAATACAGGATAGAAGAATATTGCAGATGATAAAGCAAATGTTACAAGCAGGACTGATGAACGAAATTCAATACAATGATATTGGAACTCAACAGGGAGGTATTATTTCTCCTCTGTTAGCGAATGTATATCTTAATAAGTTTGATAATTTTATAATTCGTGAATGGGAAGAGAAGAAACTGAAGAACGTGTCCAAATACTTAAAAACTGGTAAGAATAAAGGACAGAAAACGTGTAGCATACAGAGAACTCTTAGAAAGAAAGCACCAAATATGAAACCAGCATATTTAGTACGTTATGCAGATGACTGGTGTATCATTACCAATACCTTAGAAAATGCCAGGAAACTCAAAAGTAGAATTCGTATCTTCTTAAAAACTCACCTTAAATTAGAACTATCCGACAGGAAAACCAGGATTACAAACATTAAGAAAAGGGCTATAAAATTTCTGGGTTTTCAAATAAGAGCAAGAGCAGGTAAAAGTAGAAGCGGTATTATATTACAGGGAAAACCAGATAGGGAAAAACTTGCCGGAAAAGTTCGAGAACTTAAGAAGAATATTCACGATTTTAATATGTCAGCAAATATAGGCGAACTAATTCATAAAATAAATCTTTATAATTGCAAGGTTCGAGGAATATTGAACTATTACAAAATAGCAAGTCAAATAAGTCATATAGTTAGAAAGGTAAGCTATGGTTTAAACGGATTAATTTTCAAAGCACTATGTAGGAATAAATCAACAAAAGTAGAGTGGATAAAAGCTAATGAAACTCGAAATCTACCAGAAATCCATAAAGAACATAATAAGGTTATAGCAGCTATAAGGTATAAGGACTTTTGGATAGGAGTAACAAGCTTGAATTTTGTGTCATGGAAAGCTGGAAGACGTAAAAATCCAAAGGAAACTATATATTCTCTTGAAGGTAGAGAATTATATAAAATCCGGACTGGTAAACAGAGAAGTTTAAACAGGAAAGACCTCACATTATCAAGCAAATACTCTGAAATTATTACTTATAGAAAAGGTGTTAAGGAAATCTATAACTTTGAATTCTTTATGAATAGAGGATATGTTTACAATGTTGATAAAGGCAGATGTAGATTATGTGGAAATGTAATTGATGATGATAAAGATGTTGAAATACACCATATAAATACAGTAATTCCTGCAGACGTAATTAATAGAGTCCAGAATTTAGCAACAATGCATTCCAATTGTCATAGTTTGATACATTCCTCGAAAGATTTTAGTAATGAATTATCCAGGAAGATATGGAATAAGGTTCTATCGTTCAGGAATAAATTAAAAGAACAAAAGTTATAATTCGGTGGAACGCGGTGTGAGTTAAAAGGCTCACGCACCGTGTGAAGTGGGGGAAAAGAGCTATCCGACTGTCCAGTAATGGATAAAGGATAGTCTCTTACCTATCACTGTATTTGATTTTCAAGGGCGGTATAGGGCTGCGAGTCGTTTTCATACAATCCGGTTAGTAATAACCGGGTAAAAATGAAGCAGTCAGGATAACTGACTGACAACTTTACACTTGAGTATGCAGGTGAAAATCCTGCTCAAAGGAGATGATGGTAACTTTGCCCTGATACTCCGGCAAGCGTCTTATGACTTTAACGTAAGAGGTTTGAAGCCCGGTAAAGTCGGCGAAAAGTAGACCTGTGAAGTGGTTAGCGAAGTAGTCGGGGGGCTATAAAAATCCTATGGTTAGTATGTGTTGGAATGAACACTGACAAACACTCGAATTTACGGGTCGTAACCGCCGTTAGATACGAATAAGAAGTTCTAACAGCCAATGTGCTCGCTATCGAGGATAATATTATCCCTGAAATATTATCTTCATTTATCCAGTAAAGGATATTTGTTCTGACCCCATCCATCTAAAGGGGAAAAGAATGATAGACGGCCTACAGAGTGAACCTAAGGGATTATATGTAAAGCTGAAGTGTAAGGAACGATTGAGACAGGAAAGGTGTAGCCTGGTAAAGCAGGCATTGAGACCTCAACGGTAGGAAATGACCGTTTAATTCCTGAGTCGGCTGCGCGTAGTAGTGATGAAGTTGTCGAAAGACAATGGAGCGAAGGCGCATAGTCTATATTATTCTGTATTATTATTTCGGCTCTGCGGGATGCCGATGTGCAAACCTGATTAATTATATTGGGAATATGAATATAGGCCATATAACCAGTATATACAACAATCGCAGTTTGTGGAGTAGGAGAAAAAGCCTATTAGAAATCCTAAGCGGTAGGAAATGACTGCTGAAACTTTGCAAGAACCTATAAGGGACAACCGAAAATAATAATATGGGAAATCTAGATGGAGAGCTGGATGAGGTGAAAGTCTCACGTCCAGTTTGAGGTGGGGGAAAAGAGCTATCCGACTGTCCAGTAATGGATAAAGGATAGTCTCTTACCTATCACCACGCGGGCAGAAAATCAAATCCGGGCGGGTTGCCGGGAATAACGGTTATCGGCAAAGTTCGGTAAAAGTATGACATTAGGATTCTGATGGGTGGGGAGGGGGGCTGCCGGCTATAACGGCTGTGCTGCTTTCCCTGGATATCTCCTGCAGTAAAAGTTAACGTATATCCGGCCCTGGTTCGCCTGCATCAGGTTTTTATCATGCTCTGCACGCTGCAAAGCAGAGCTTATGCTATTTTTTTTCTGCAGCAGCTCCTATTTTTGCAATGGCTCGGATCTGCGGAGATATGCCGGAAGAAACAATTACTCAGGCTGTGATGGGCGGGGAAGGGGGCATGAGCCGGGAAAAGCATTTCCTGATAGTTGTTCCATAATGAGTTATTATTAACTATCAAATTTTGTAAATTGCAATGCAGTCCACTCGTCAAATAGCAATACTAAGAACCAGGGCAGATTACCTCCTAATACTTTCTTCATAGCTATTAAAGGAATCATCACTAATGGGCCCCTAAAGTAATATACGTTT
>Ga0351971_1118_pt1 | contig 16458 bp, 11 predicted proteins | sample BONcelFGM3001F11_FD_206746 | JGI IMG/M metagenome (GOLD analysis project Ga0351971, IMG submission 206746) | Enriched cells from coal bed in the Powder River Basin, Montana, United States - BONCAT cells FGM rep2 HSBNCT.FGM.300.1.F11 ...
CCTTTTTACCGTGAAAGTCCACCCGTAGGGGTGGTTCGCGAACTGCCCCTACAAGGAATTTCATGATTGGGGGTGGCCCCAAACGGCCAGGTTGGTTTAATGCCGAATAATCACCCGAAGATAATCTCGCTTGCCTTCCAAAACAGGAGGGCTTGGGGTTGATGGTGAACAAGGAGTGCTTGGATAAGTGACTGAAGAGGGGAACGGAATTTTTTCGCCCAAGAACCGGCCCTGGCTCTGGGGACTGCTGGTTCTGGCCCTTCTCGCCCTGGGGCTGTTGTTCTGGGCATTTCACTATCGCAGCTTTTTATGGGGCCAGGTGTGCCATATAACCGGCCTCTGCGCCGACAAACAGTGGATCAAATCCGCCCTCAAGGCCGCAGGGCCCCTGGCGCCGCTGGTGTTCATCGTGATCCAGTCCTTCCAGGTGGTCTTCGCCCCCATCCCCGGGGAGGCCACCGGTTTCATCGGCGGCTACCTGTTCGGGGCGCCCCTGGGCCTGTTGTATTCCACCCTCGGCCTGACTCTGGGCTCGGTGGGGGCCTTTTTTATCGCCCGCTGGCTGGAAGAACACTACGTCAAGCGGTGGATTCCGGCGGAAATCCTTCAGAAGTTCGACTTTCTGATGGAACGCCAGGGGGCCCTGGTAGCATTCATCCTCTTCCTACTGCCCGGCTTTCCCAAAGACTACCTCTGCTTCATCCTGGGCCTGAGCCGCATGCCTTTCAAATTATTTCTGTTAATCTGCGTCGTCGGACGGATTCCCGGCACCCTGCTCCTGACCCTCCAGGGGGCCAAGGTTTATAAGGGCGACTATTACAGCACCCTAATCATCCTGGGACTGTGCCTGGTTCTCGTCCTGCTCCTCTGGTACTACCGGGAACCGGTGTACCGCTGGATCAGGCGGTTTGACCATCCGGAGGAGAAGGCGCCGGGGAAAAAGGGAATTCAAACCGATTGAGCCATTATCGTCCGAGAACCAGGTGAACCGCCGACCCCGGTTGTCCATAGGCAGGGGAGGGCGCTTGCCCGGCATCGCATTTTTTGGTTATCGGGTGCCTTAGCCGGTATGAAAATTGGTCGAGAGCACAAATCTCCCGGTTAGGGAGCAAAGGAGCATGCCATGACTACGGACTCTAAAGGCGGTTTCGAGCAAATCATGTCCATGATCCGGGGCTTTCAGGTCGCCAAGATGCTCATGGTGGCCGTAGACCTGGGCGTCTTCGATTTTCTGGCCGAACCGAAGAGCGCGGTGGAGACCGCAGCCTGGCTCAAGGCCGACGCCCGGGCCACCGGCATCTTTCTGAATGGCCTGGTGGGGTTGGAACTTCTGGACAAGGACGGGGACAATTTCAGGAACCGCGATCTGGCCTCCCGCTACCTGGTGCGGGGCTCGGAAAACTACCGGGGGGCCATCGTTAAACACATTGAGCACACCTGGGATCGGGGCTGGAATGACCTGAAGGAGACGGTCCTGGTGGGCCACCCCCCGGAGGTGGAAACGGAGAAGTGGGTGGACGGCCGGCCCGAACGGGACGAGGACTCGGTCCGGGCCTTCATCTGGGGCATGCACGCCATCGCCCGGGACCTGGCCCCCAAGGTGGCGGCCATGCTGGATCTAAAGGCCGTGCGCCGCCTCCTGGACCTGGGAGGCGGCCCGGCTACCTATGCCATCACCTTTGCCCAGGTCAACCCGGAGCTCAAAGCCACGGTCTTCGACCTGCCCATGCCCATTGAAATCGCCCGGGAAAATATTGCTAAAAACGGTCTGACCGGCCGGGTGGACACCCTGGCGGGAAATTTCCTTCACGATGACATCGGCACGGGCTATGATTTCATCTGGATCTCCCAGATCCTCCACAGCCACGACGAGGAGCAGAGCAAATTCATCATCGCCAAGGCGGTAGCGGCGCTAAACCCCGGCGGCACCCTGGCGATCCAAGACTTCTACCTCAACCCCGACGGCGCCAGCCCCACAGGGGCGGCCATGTTCGGGGTTCACATGCTGGCCGTCACCCCCCGGGGCCGGGCCTACAGCCATACAGAAGTGGCGGAATGGATGCAGGCGGCGGGTCTGGGGGCGCCGGAGTTCATCCAGAGCGGCATGGACGCCAGTATCTTGATAGCTAAAAAGAAGTAGTCGAAGAGTACCGCCAGCCAAAAGGGCGAGGGCGGAAAAAGCTGAAAGGCGAAAGGAGTAATATCCTGTTCGCCTTTCAGTTTTAGTACTGGCTCGATTACTCAAAGGGGTTTTTTATCACATCAATGTTCTGGGGAGGGGGGATTGACTCAGGAAGATCCTCTTGAGCAAGCTTCGTAACTATGGAGTCAAGCAGGTGTTTTATCGTTCGGGCCAGTTCCAGGCCTCTCATATCCCGGGTAATTTCAATGCTGCCATAAATGGAAACTCTATCGGTGCGATTTTCAACCGTCAGATCGTCTATCTGCAAGGATTGACTCTCATTAGCAAAAGGATCAATGGTTTGCATGTATCGGCTCTTATGGCGTAGGTTTTTTAGGAACGATGGTCTGATCCTGGATAACGGGTGTACGAGTAGTCGGTTTTGGCGTGGGCAGAGGCATGGGGGTTTGTTTCACCTCATTTGCCAAGGCGGGAAAGGGAGATATGCCGGCCAGTTGTTCCACTTCAGCAATCGATACCACCGCATAGCGATTTCCAGGGGTGTTCAGCGCAAAGTAGGCTGCAGCTTGGTTCTGCCGGGGATCATAGATTGCTTTGTATACATAGGTAGGAACCAGGACACGGCCATTTATCCTTTTCAAATCAGAGCCATAAAAGATCGGACCCGTCACCACATATAATTCACCTGAGGTTTTGGCGAGATTGCGGGTGGCTGCCTCAATTCCTTCCCATAATTTGGTGTTAACATGGTGATCTTGGGGGATCATGTTGGCAAGGGAAAAAGACTCCTTCTGAGGCTCCCTATCGGGCATATCCCCTGCCGGCGCCATGTGTCCCCGGTCGTAACCGGAGCCCGCATAGTCTTGCAGTTCGGCGCGGTCTGCCGGTGCAATGTTCGGGTCAGGATGGAAATTGTTTGGGCGTTTGGCGCGCTTCCGGTTGAGCACCTCAGCGGTAAGATGCTCGGCGGAAATAAGTGGGGTTCGCGATATGCCGGAGTGAATCAGCGCATATAATCGATAGCAAACCTCCTGGGTTTTGGGGGCGAGCTTATCGTTGACAATGTCCGGGGCTTGACCACCCCAATAATGCTGGGGGCAATTGGTTTGGGCGGCAAGGGCAAAGGTGGAGAGAAAAACCAGGAGTAAGCCAAGCACTAGAGCGCGAGTTTTCATGGTGCCCTCCTGAAGATGGGGTAATTGTCCTGCGAAGCAAAAGAATCTTGGCTAAACAGCATAGTGGGGACAATTACAAAAAGCAAATAATTTATTATTTAAAATATCTGCTATTTTTTTCATCCATGGCTTAACAGCCGCCCGCAGTGCGAACTACATGGCTTATTGGCCCCTGCGGCCATCGGCAGCAGATTGCCAGGGCCAGCGGCCGGTGATCTCCAATTCCAGGGAAAAACTCAGAAAGGTGCGAATTACTACCAAAAGCGCCAATATTCCCAGATCAGTATAAGTGGGGCCAACCGCCACCGTGCCGACGATATCGGAAGCAATGAGAAATTCCAGACCCAGCAGGATGGCCTTGCCAAAATCGCTGCGGAATCTCCGGTAACAATCATCCAGGGCGCCCTCTTTGATGATGCGCACGAGGAAGATGACGGTGGTGGTTATGGCGCCCACCACGATGATCCCGATGGCAATGGCTTCGATGCCCACTGCGACCCATTTTATCAGCTGATCGAAGCCCTCGAAACCCTTGCCTGCGCCCACCATGATGAAGTCCTCGCCAATGGTGATTTTCTCGAATCTGCTTCTTATAGCGATTGCCAAAAATTCTTTCCGTTCCTTGATATCCGCAAATCCCCCCTAACCCCCCTTTAATAAAGGGGGGAACTATGAGGAATTGCTGCCAAAGTCCCCCTTTGAAACAGGGGGATTTAGGGGGATTTTATACCAAAGAGCACTCAAAGGACTATTATTTGTCATTCTGAGTGCAGCGAAGAATCTCGCTTTTTAAGCCGCCGAGATTCGCAACGAAGCTGCGCTCCGTTCAGAATGACATAAATATTCATTGTCTTTTGACTGCAATCTCGTATTAGAACCTCCAAGGAGAAGGAATTTATGGCAATATATATCAGGTCTATGTCCTGGGAAACCCTTATTCTTTGGCCATCTGGGCGAGTAAATCCGTCAGCGCCGCCTCGATCGTAGGGAAGGTAAAGGTGAACCCTGCGTCCAGCAACCGCTTGGGCAATACCTTCTGCCCGGTAAGCAAAGTGTCGGCAAATTCTCCCAGCGCCAGGCGCAGCATAAATGCCGGGGCCGGCATGAAGCTGGGGCGGTGCAAGACCCGGCCCAGGGCGCGGGCCAGTTCCCGGTTGCGCACCGGGTAGGGCGCGGTGAAGTTTACCGGGCCGGAAATCTGCGGATTTTCCTGAATGAACCGGAAGGCCCGGGCGTGGTCGGATTGGTGGATCCAGGAAAACCATTGGGCCCCGGAGCCGATGGGTCCCCCGATAAATTTCTTGAACAGGGGCGCCATCTGAGACAGAGCGCCGCCGTCCCGGCCCAGGACGACGCCGAAACGGGTGATCACCACCCGGACCCCCAGGTCCTGAGCCTTCATGGCTTCCGCTTCCCATTTGTGGGCCACCTCCCCCAGAAAACCGGCGTCGGTTGAGGAGTCTTCCGTGAGTTCCTCCTCTCCCCTGGCCCCGTAGACGCCCACCGCCGAGGTGCTGCAGAAGAGCTGCCGCCGGTCCCCGGCGGCCAGGGCGGCTACCAGATTGCGGGTGGTGCGTTCCCGGCTCTCCATGATTTCTTGTTTCCGAGCCTCGGTCCAGCGGTTGAAAATCGAGGCCCCCGCCAGATTGATGATCCAGTCATGCTCCGGTACCGCGGCCATCCAAGGGCCTTCCTGGGTGGGGTCGCCCACCAGAAAGCTGATACCGGTCTGGGGCGGGGCCGGGGGGTGGGCCCGGCGGCTGAGAATGGTGATGTTGTGGCCCGCCTGGACCAGGTCCCGGGACAGATAGGTGCCTACAAAGCCTGTACCGCCGGTCATAAACACTTTCATGATAATTGCCCTCGCTTTCTCGCGGACCGGAGATCACAGCCCGGTCCTTAAAGCCGGCAGCCGTCGCTGCTCCCACAACTGGCGGCGGCCTCCGGGGGTCGCGCTGTCGCCCAACATTTTCAAAACTAAGCATGAAAAACGGTCGTGGCAAGCGGTGCGGCAAATATATGAAATACCTGTACTTTTATAGCGATTGCCAAAAGTCTTTTCCGATCCTGGATATCCACAAATCCCCCCTAACCCCCCTTTAATAAAGGGGGGAACTATAAGGAATTGCTGCTAAAGTCCCCCTTTGAAAAAGGGGGATTTAGGGGGATTTGAGAACCTCCAAGGGGAAAGAATTTATGGCAAACGCTATACATAAATCCCCTTGTCGGGGCCGGTCTATAGGTCGGCTCACCATGAGGGCGGACACGGAGGTCCGCCCCTACAGGCCTTGTCGTGGGTCAAGGTGAAAATGGCATGCGGGGCCGGGTCATGGATGCCCTCGGCGGGTTCAGCCGCTTGATCACGGAGCGGCGGGAGTTTTCGTCCCCCCCATCTCTTTAGCCCCCAAGGCGATAAAGATATAGGTCCAGCCGCCAAAGATCATTTCGATGGCCACAAACAGGCCGATGACCCACAGTCCCGATACCGGCCAGCGGGCCAGGATCATGACCCCCAGGACCAAGGCGGCGATGCCCCCGATCAGGGGCCAGAACCAGTTTTTGGCGCCGCGCAGCTGGAAGGCCATGATCAGGCGCACGACCCCGATGCCCAGCAAGGCTCCGGCCAGGAGCAGGGTGAACAGGGCGGATGCCGCCAGGGGGTCGGCCATGATGCTGATGCCGGCCAGCACGTAGAGGACGGCAATGAGGGCGTGCCCCAGGATACTGCCCCAGCCGCGGCATTTAAAGGTCTGAAAAATCTGGACCCCGCCGCCGAGGAGCAGAAAGACCCCGAAAATAAACACGGAGGCCAGAGTCAGCCAGATGGTCATGCCCAGCCCGATGGTTCCCAGGACCACCAGCAGGATGCCCTGGGCCAGGAGCCAGCCCCAGTTGTGAGCCAGATCGCCCCACATCTGAGTTGGCACCATGGCCGGGGATGATGCGGTGTCATTGGTCATACTATTACCTCCCCAAACTTTTCGAATTGAATGTCGTCAGCCTCCCTCAGTATTTCGGTCCAAGGGGCGCAAAAGATTAAATCCAGGGTGAAAATCCGGCTTTATCCGGCCTGGCTGGGTAAAGCCTTGGCGATAAATTCTTTCCGCTTGGAGGTTCTTAAATCCTTTTTTTCAGAGGAGGATTTTACCAGCAATTCCTTATCGTTACCCCCTTGAGAAAAGAGGAAAAATCTCCCATCTTGAATATGCGTTAACTTAAGAGCCTCTTGCAAAAGTGTCTTGCCACCGAGATTCCATCAATATATCCAGGGAATCTGGTGGCACAGGCTTTCCAGCCTGTGCTGATATAAGGATTAAGATTATGGATATCACCTTGAAATTAATTGTAAAAATAGCTTAGAAAACTGAGGCACGCATTTGCACAGGCTGGAAAGCCTGTGCCACCAACCTACACTATCCCGGCCCGGGAAGGTTGGAATTCTCCCGGGCAAACCCCATAGCGCCTCCCGGCTCCAGGAAGAGGACCTGGCTGCTGTCGTCATAGGCCAAAAGTTCGGCATAACGTCCCCAGTCGATGGCGGTGTCCAACTGGCGCTCGGCTTCTTCCTCGTGAAACTCCAACTCCAGGGCCTTCTGCACCACGTCCCACTCCATCTGCTTTTTATCGCTGGCCCGGAGCAGCCCCAGGAGCCACTTAAACAAGGGCAGGCGGCGAATCCGGGTGGCGAAGATCTCTTTGCGGGCCCGGATACTGGCCTCGGCGAAGGTCTCCCCCAGGGGGTTCAGGGTGATGTCACCATAGGCAATGTTGGCAAAGCCCAGCAATTCCGCGGCCTCGATGAGGCGCAGGAGATCGTCGGAATTGACCTGGAGCTCCCGGGCCATGGCGTAGATGTCGGCCCGGTTGTTGGGCATGCCGTCCAGGTGCTCCATGAGCCCCGTCAGGTCGTCGATGTTGATGTGGGGCAGGGCCCGGGTGCGTCCCGGCTCGCCGGGAGCGGTGCCCATCTCCACGTGTTCCGGCTGGGTATGCCCGGCCAGGACCATGTAGACCCGGTCCACCAGGTTCAGGAACTTGGGGTCCTTGCGTTGCCGGGGATGGGGCAGGTCCACCTTCAGATTCATGATTAGCCGGCCGGGGTCTTTGTCCATAACCAGGATGCGGTCGGCCAGAAACACGGCTTCTTCGATGTTGTGGGTGGCCAGAAGAATGGCCCGGGTTGGGATAACCCCGCCGGTCCACAGTTCCATCAGTTCGCCCCGGAGGGACTCGGCGCTGAGCACGTCCAGGGCCGAAAAGGGCTCGTCCAGGCACAGGAGCTCCGGTTCCACCGCCATGGCCCGGGCAAACCCCACTTTCTGGAGCATGCCGCCGGAAAGTTCACGGGGATAGGCGTTCTCAAACCCGTCCAGGCCGACGCGGTCCAGCAGGTCCAATGCCCGGGTGGTGCGCAGCTTGGGAGGCACCCCCCGGGCCTTGAGGGCCACTTCGACGTTTTCCTGGACTGTCAGCCAGGGGAAGAGGGCAAAGGTTTGAAACACAATGGTGGCATGGGGATTTACCCCGCGGAGCGGTTTGCCCCGGTACAGCACCTCCCCGGCGGTGGGAACTTGCAGCCCGGTGATGATGCGCAGCAAGGTACTTTTGCCGCAGCCGGTGGGGCCCATAAGGGTGGCAAACTCACCCTCATTCAGGGACAGGGTGACATCCCGGATGGCGGTGAAGGTGTGCTCGCCGCCGCCGTAAATCTGGTTGATATGCCGGAGTTCCAGGAGGGAGCCGTTGGAATCAGCCATTGATCACTCCATGCGATAACGGGATTCGGCCATGCGGTACAGACGCTGCCAAACCAGACGGTTAATGGTGCCTACGGTGAGAAGCATGGTCAAGGTGGCGGCCAGGAGCAGAGGATAATCACCAGCCGCGGCAGATTGGGCGATGGCGGAGCCGATGCCGATAGTCTTAAAGGTTTGGCCGCCGAACTGAGTGTATTCGGCCACGATGCTGGCATTCCAGGCCCCTCCGGCGGCGGTGATGGCCCCGGTGATGGCATAAGGAAAAAGCGCGGGCAATATCAAGGTCCGCCAGCGTTCCCACCGCCCCAATTGTAGCAGGGTGGCGGTATCGTGTAAATCCTGGGGTATGGCGCTGGCCCCGGCGATGATGTTGAACAACAGGTACCACTGGGTGCCCAGGAGCATAAGGAGGATTGCCGCCAGGTTGAGCCCTCCCGGCAGGCCCAGCAGCATCAAGAGCAAAACCGGGAAAAGGGCGGTGGCGGGGATCGAGGCGGTGATCTGCACCACCGGCTGCAGCCAGGCGGCCAGGCGCTGGTTCGTGCCGATGGCCACCCCCACGGGCAGCGTCCAGGCCAGGGCGATGGCCAGGGCGGCGGCCACCCTTACCAGGGTGGTCAGAATGCCCAGGCCGAGGGCGCCCCACTGTTTAAAGGATACGGCCCACAGCATCAAGCCGGCCTGGTAAACTTCGTAAGCCAGGACCAGTGCCACCGTCAGACCCAGGGTATACCAGAGCCAGGTGAAGCGTTGCCCCCGGCGCTCCCCCGCCGCCTTGGGCAATCGGGACGTCAACCATTCATCCAGGTACACCCAGGGGCGATGCCCCAGAGCATGGGTCACACCCCGGATCAGCCGGGAACTTCGCAGGGCGTCATAGAACCAGGAGGTGGGCGGGGTTTCGCTCTCCGATAACTGGAATTTGAACCGGTCGGACCAGGCGAGGAGCGGGCGCCAAATCAACTGGTCCAGGATGACTATGGTGAGCACCAGGGCGCCGACGCCCCAGGCGATGGCCTTGAGGTCGCCCTGGTTGGCGGCCTCTTGCAGGTACATCCCCAAACCTGGCAGACGAAAGTTGCGCTCGCCGGCGCTGAAAATCTCGGCCGCCATGAGGAAAAACCACCCGCCGGCCCAACTGGCCATGCTGTTCCAGATGAGGCTGATGGCGGCGAAGGGCAGCTCCAGGGTCCTGAAACGCAGCCAGGGGTTGAAGTGGAACATAGTGCTGGCCTGCGTCAGGTTCCGGGGGATGGTGGTCAGGGACTGGTACCAGGCGAAGGTCAGGTTCCAGGTCTGGCTGGTGAAGATCAGGAAGATCGAAGACAGCTCCAGGGCCAGCCGCAGGGGAAAAATGGCGATGAAGCTCAAGAGGACCACCGGCAAAAAGGACAGGATGGGGATGGTTTGCAGCGCATCCAGGAGGGGGATGAGGATTTTTTCCGCCCCGCGATGGTTGGCGGCAAAGGTGCCGTAAATCAAGGAAAAAATCACCGACAAGAGGTACGCCGCGGCCATACGGCCAGTGGATAATCCGGCATAGTAAAGCAGATGTCCGGGGGAGAGGCTGATCTCCGGCCCCTTGATGGCCGGCGGGGCGCTCAGACCCAAATGCACGCCCAGGTAAATGAGCGCCGCCAGACTCATGAAGACCACCGCATCGCCCCAGGTTGGGGGACGCAGGAGGGGTTGGGCTATCCGGAACAGGCGGGACGGATGGCTCATAGGTCTTCCTGCCCTGAAAAGTTCAAAGTTCCAAGTTCAAGGTTCAAGGTTCATGGTATCGAACCAGAACGCTCCATAGCCCGCAATTTTTTTCATGATTAGGTGGCGCGGCACAACAAAAGGGCCTTGCCACTCTGGTGGAAGGCCCTTGACAGGACAGTTCGCAATCGACCTTCCTCACTCGTGGAGCTTCGGCACTGCATAACGTAGAGTCGATGTACTCAGCCACATTAAGTAAGACCTTAAGCCGGTAGTACCTGTTCGGCCCATTGGCGTCTCTCGACGTTTCTGGGCAGTGGCCTGTTTTTATGCAGGAGCCTCACCTAACTGAGGTAACTTTACTGTATGTCAGGGGCAAAAATCTGTCAACCGGCGAATTCCTCTTGGCCGCCATCGGGGGGTAAGCCGATTAATGTGGCGCCACCTTGCAGAAGACGAATATGCCGTCATGCTGTCCCGGCCCGGAGCCTTCGCATCGCCGCGTAGCCGGCTGGCAAGTTTGCAATCAGACCTTTTATCTAATATACTTACCTAGTTAAAAATGAGGAACCAAATCCAGGGGTGCCCATGTCAGTGAAATATGCTCTTTACCGGCTTGTAGCGGCGGTGATCGTGGCGGGAATTTTGACTTTTCCCGGGCCGGGCCGGGCGCAGGCCGTGCCACCGGAGAAGACGGAGAAAGGGGTTGCCTCGCCCCAGACCTTGCCCCGGGGATTTGAGCAAAGTATCGCCCAGTTACAGGAGAACCTCAAGACGTGGAAATCCCGGGTTCCGGCCGCGGTGGCCGATCTATCCCAGACCCAAAAAGAATTGGACCAGCTCCAGGTCGCGGTGGCCTCCGTGAAGGCCAGCATGGTTCTGGAAAGACTCCCGTTGCTTCAGGTGCAGGAACTCTTGGATTTATATGCCGGCCATGAAAAGGGGCTCAAGGCGAAACTCAATGACCTGGGCCAGGAGATCGATGAACTCAACCGTAGCCGGCAAGAACAGGTCGAATCGCAAAATGCCCTGAGGGTCCAGCTCAGCATAATCCAGGCCAAGGACCCCGCCGCACTGCCCCCGAAACTTCAGAAAACCTTTTTGACTTATTTAAACCTGGCCGGGGACCGGGACCGCCTGATGACCCGGGTGTTGGGCCAACTGGAGCAGCGGCGCCAGCTTCTGGAGCAAGAGCAGGAGTTACTCGCCGGTCTCACGCCGCGGTTGAAGCAACTGGAGGCCGACTGGAAGGGCCAGCTTCTGAAGCGCCCGGCGGCCGCGGTTCCTTTCCGGGAGCAGGTTGTCCAGGCCTGGAAGAGCCTGGCCGTCATCCCCCAGCAGGGCTGGGATTGGCTCAATGGCCTGGTGGCCTCAGGGCGCCTGAGCGCCTTTATCTGGAGGCACCTGGCCCCCATCTTGGGCCTGCTCGGTTTCGTCCTGTTGTTGGGGTGGAGCACCCGGCGCTTCAATGGCTTGGTGACCCGGCGATTCCGGACCTGGAGGGAGCGATCGACCGATATTCACCTGCTTCCCCTCTATGTCCTGGGGCATGCCCTGGTAGCCAATCTGTTCGGACTGGGTCTGATTCTCTGGCTGGGCCTGTTTTTTTGGACCTTCAACTTGATGGGTTCTACCCCGGCTCAGGTAATTCTCGCCGCCCTGGTCACGCTCTGGGCCTTGCGTCTGGCTATCCAGTGGGTGCAGGGGTTTTTTGCCGGCCAGACCGCGGGGGGAGTGCTGGTACTGGACCGGGACGTCGCCCGGTTTTATCGCCGCTCCCTGAAACTTTTCCTGGTGTATCTCGGCCTGGGTTTTTTGGGTCTCAGGAGCGCCGGCCTCCTCGGTTTTCCTGAATCCAGCCGGTTGTTCGTGGAACACTTTTTTCTGCTGGGTATCCTGGTCTGGGGCTTTTGGCTCTTGCGCCGCCCCTACCTTATCCGGCTCTTGCCGCATCTGTCGGCCCCCACCTGGCTGCACCGGCCGGTGGTCAGTCTGTTTGTGCGGGGCCTGCTGCTGTTCCTGCTGGTGGTCATTATCCTGGCTGACCTGCTGGGATTCCAGAACCTGTCCATGTACCTGGCCCAGGCGGCCGTCTGGACCATGCTGGCTGTCGTGATTCTGTGGTTCCTCTGGCTGATGGGGGAGACCGTAATTCTGCATCTCCTGCATCCGGAAGCCGGCCGGGCCCTGTATTTTTTCCCGGAACGGGCCGAGCTGATCCAGAGGATCTATGTCTTTAGCCGCTGGGCCTTAGGCATTGTCCTGGGGATCGCCGTGGTCCTGTGGTCCCTCAACTCCTGGGGGATTGCCCCGCGCCTGGTGGCCTCGGCCTTTCAGTGGACCACCTGGGGGCCCAGCCTGGGACCGGTGCGGCTTACCACCCTGAACGTCGGGGGCACCATCCTGGCGATATATTTGGGGTTTTTCCTGTCCCGGCTGATACGCTCCCTCATGCTCGCCCGCATCTTCCCCCGCACCGCTTTGGACGCTGGGGTGCAGTACACCATCACCACCACCCTGCATTATGTCATCCTGATCCTGGCCGGGTTGATCGCCCTGACCATCCTGGGATTTCCGTTGACCAACCTGGCCCTGGTGGCCGGGGCCCTGGGAGTGGGGATCGGCTTCGGCCTCCAGAATATCGTCAACAATTTCCTCAGCGGCCTCATCCTCCTGTTTGAAAGGCCCATCAAGGTGGGGGACATGCTGGTGATCGATGGCCAGTGGGGGACGGTGAAGGAGATCCGGGTGAGGAGCACCATCTTCGAGACCTTCGACCGGTACGTCCTGATTATCCCCAACTCGGAACTGGTGTCCAACAAAGTCCTCAACTGGACCCATTATGGGGTGGGCATTAACCGCCTCACCCTGAAAGTGGGGGTCGCCTACGGTTCGGACGTGCGCCAGGTGACCCAGTTGATCACCGAGGTTTGCCAGGCCAACCCCCGGGTGGTGGCAGTGCCGCCGCCCCAAATCTATTTCGAGGCCTACGGCGACAACTCCCTCAACTTCACCATCTGGGTGCACCTGAGAATCCCCAGCGACCGCACCCCCGCCACCCATGAGCTGAACAGCGCTATTTTAGAGGCCTTTAACGCCAACGGCATCGAAATCCCCTTCCCCCAGCGGGACCTCCACATCAAGGAGTGGCCGGCGGCGCCGGTGGAAAAGATCGAAGATTAGACGGGCTTAAAACAGGAAAGGGTTAGTGGGGCGGGCCTCCGTGCCCGCCGCTTTTGGTGGCACAGGTTTTCAACCTGTGCACCCGCACCGGCGAGATGCTGGTACCACCAAGAACCTTTCCAAGCAGTTTTTCATGGGCTTTGCCCCACCCGTAAATAATGAAAAGTTCATGCCTGCCTTTTCTTTTGACCTTGAACTTTGAACCTTGAACTTTGAACTGCTCAGGGCAGGGGAGGGGGCATCTCTTGCGAGCGGCCGGCGGCGGGCTGGATGCGAAAGTACTTATTCGGCTTCGACGTCTTTGGATTTGGCCTTAAAGGATCTGACCTCGATGATCTTGGCCCGGGGGCGGTGGGGTGGGTCAGGAGATTTTTTCGCCTGCAGGTCTTCTGACTTGGAGCTCTTGGGGCGCGATTTGGCGGCTTTCTCCGGGGGAGGGACGGGCGCCTTGCCGTTGCCCGGGGCCGGGTTCTTCATCTGGGCGGGTCCGGCATAGGCCCCCATGACGTTGTTGACGAAGACCTGAGTTTCCTGGTAAGGCGGAATGGCGCCGCACCTGGCTACGCTTTCCGGACCGGCGTTGTAAGCGGCCACGGCCAGGGGGACATTGTGCTGAAACCGGTCCAGGCAGTGCCGCAGATAGCCCACTCCGCCGGCGATATTCTGCTCCGGGTCAAAGGGGTTTTTTACCCCCATGAGGGCGGCGGTGCCCGGCATGAGCTGCATCAACCCCTGGGCGCCCTTGGGAGACACGGCCGTGGCCTTGAAGCCCGATTCGTGGCGCATCACGGCCCGGACCAGGTTGGGGTCAACCCCGTAGACCTGGGCATACTTGTGGATCAGGGCTTCTAACTGGGGATCCTTGAGGGTTAAGGTTCCCCTAAAGGGAGTCCGTCCGGAGTTCCCATAAACCTGGGGCCAGACCCGGGTCTTCTTGTTGAAAATATAGACCTGCACCTCCTGTCCCAGGAGTTCGTAAAGGGTATCCTCCGAGCCCGAAGTCTTCTTGCCTTGCTTGGCGTCCGGGTTCTCTATCACCAGGCTGCCTTCCCGGGACAGTATCTTGGGGGCGGCCACGGAGGACCCCGCCAGGGCGGCCTGGAGCAAAATCACAGCCAGGATAAATACATATCTCCTCATAACTTTATTTATATTCAATATTTAAGCGATTTTGTCAAGAACAAATTGGGCGATACTTAATCTTTCTTCTCTAAATCTGAACCTTATTGTTGCATCCAGGAACATTGCTGTAATATAGCGCCGTGGTCCCGGTAGGCCCCCCGCTGATGGTCGCCGTACGTGGTTACACAGAGTCGCAGTCAAAAATTTACCGACGAACCGTAGGGGCGCACCTGTGTGTGCGCCCTCAGGGGGGACACATAGGTCCCCCCTACAAAAATAGTCCATTGAGCGCTAATCGGTATCAGGCCCCACTACCTCCGAGTCCCGGTTGGAAATAATTATCCGTGAGTTTTCCGGAACCAGAAGAGGCACTTGCAAAATTCAATTTAGGTTGGTGGCACAGGCTTTCCAGCCTGTGCAAATGCGTGTTGAAGGTCGGTCAAGCATTAACGATCCTCAGCTTTCCAAGATGCTCTTTATGAATAATATCAAGATGATATCCCTCAGCTTTAATCTTTTATCAGCACAGGCTGGAAAGCCTGTGCCACCAGATTTCCTGGGATAGATTTATGGAATCTCTGTGGGAAGACACTTTTGCAAGAGGCTCAGAAGTCAGGTTATTAATAAGTTACTAAAATAAAGTTCACTACTTTTAAAAGAATATTGTCAAACAAGGTAATAGGATGTAATATCGAATAGTTAATTTTTGCCAGCCGTCGACCATGGATGGTCCTGCATGTCTTCTTATGCATCGGCAGTTACCCAGGAAAAGTTAAACTCCGATCCCCGGGAGCCGCACCGGTCCGGCGTTATCCTGGGGCTGCGGCCGCTGGCCCGGCCCCTGGTGCCGGTAACCCTGGCCCTGATGGCGGGGATTGCGGCCCCGGCCTGGGGTCTGCGCCTGCCGGAGCCCTGGCTGCTAACGGCCGCGATCGCCCTCTGGGCCGCCCTGGCCCTCCTCTGGTGGCAGCGGCGTCAGGCCCGTTTTCTGCCCTTGATCCTGTTCGGGCTCCTGGGGATGGCCTTCTACCAGCAGGCCTGGCAGCCGGATTCTCCTCCCGCACACCTCACTAAACTGCCTCAAAACCAAAGTATGACCATTTTCGGCCATCTGAACCGGCCCGGCAAGCTGGCGGGGGAACGGGTCCAGCTCTTTATGGAGGCCGGGTCCTGGCGGAGTCCCTGGGGCTGGCGGCCCGCCTCCGGCAACCTCCTGGTGCTGGCGCCGGTGCCGGAGCCCCCGCCGGTGGGCGCAGGATTGGTAGTTAGGGGGCGCCTGGCCCCACCCCGCGGGCTGCAAAACCCCGGCACCTTCAACCGCCCCCGCTTCCTGGCCGCGGACGGTTTGTTCCGGGAGGTGCGGCTTTCAGACCCGGCTCGCCTCATTTTTCTGGCCGAAACTCAAGACTATCCCTGGGCCGAGAGGCTCCGGGGGGGTATCCGGGAGCTTCTCAAGTCCATGGACCCGGCCGGCCGGGCTATCTATCTGGCCATGCTCCTGGGGGATCAGGGCGAAATCACCCAGGAAATGCGCCGGAATTTTTCCCGCACCGGCACCAGCCACCTGCTGGTCATCAACGGGCTGCATCTGGGGATGGTGGCCTTGGTCACCTATTTTCTCAGCTTCGGGCTCCTGCGGTGTTTTCCCCGGCTCCTCCTCCGGGTCAACGCGGTGAAGATCGCCACCCTGCTGGCGGCGATTCCGGTGGTGTTCTACGCCTGGGTGGCCGGGGGGTCGCCCTCCACCCAGCGGGCCGAAGTCATGGTGCTGGCCTACCTGTTCCTGGTCTTCCTGGGGCGCCCCGGAGAGGTCTGGAGCGCCCTGGCCCTGGCGGCCCTCATCATCCTGAGCCTGGCGCCCCTGCGCCTCTTTTCCATCTCCTTCCAGCTCTCCTTTGCGGCGGTGGCCTTTTTGATCTACCTGGTGCCGCGCTTGGTCGAATGGACTAATTGGCCGAAATCAGACCATCCCATCCGGGGCGTCGCCTCACACACCCTTTTCCGGATCAAGGAGTGGTTCATCGTCTCGGTGGTGGCCACCCTGGCCACCGCGCCCATGGTGGCCCTCTACTTCCAGGTGGTCTCCCTCCTGGGCATCCTGGTCAACCTGGTGGCCATTCCCCTGGTCCTGATCCTGGCCCTGCCGTTGGGGGAGGCCGCGGTCATCGTCCAGGCATTTTCAATGCCGGAGGTGGCTCAAGTTCTGCTCTTCATAGGCAACCTTCCCCTGTGGCTGGGCTATCAGGTGATCCAGTGGGCGGCGGGGGTCCCCGGGGCGGCCATCATCACGCCCACCCCCACCTGGCTGATGATCGCCGCCTACTATAGCGTCCTGATTCTGGTTTTTTATCCCCGGCGGACTTTTCTGACCTGG
>Ga0351971_1075_pt2 | contig 16113 bp, 11 predicted proteins | sample BONcelFGM3001F11_FD_206746 | JGI IMG/M metagenome (GOLD analysis project Ga0351971, IMG submission 206746) | Enriched cells from coal bed in the Powder River Basin, Montana, United States - BONCAT cells FGM rep2 HSBNCT.FGM.300.1.F11 ...
ACGCATGCGGCTGACCCGCGCCGACACTCTATTCGGCACGCTGGAACGGGCCGCGCGCGATGCGGCGCAGGTTCGCAACAAGAAAATCGTCTTTCAGGGGCGTGGCGGCGAGGCAAGGCTCGACGCGCAGATACTGGAGGCGGTTCAGGATGCGCTGGCTCACGCCGTGCGTAACGCGGTCGCGCACGGCATAGAAACGCCGGACGAAAGGCGCGCCGCGGGTAAGCAGGTTGAAGGCAGCGTGGTGATTGAGGTGTCCCAGCGCGGCCGCTGGATTGCGTTTACCTGCATCGACGATGGTAAAGGCATTGATCTTGCCGCAATCCGCAATATCGCCGAGCAAAAAGCCGTGCTGCCCCCGGAGAAGGCGCGCACGCTAGACGATGCCGCCATGCTTCAACTGTTGCTCAAGGGGGGCATCAGTACATCGCGGGTAGTCACTGAAGTGTCGGGGCGGGGCATTGGTTTGGACGCGGTACGGGATGCCGCCGAACGTCTGGGTGGCAAAGTTGACCTTAATACGCAACCCGGCATGGGAACCAGCGTTACGTTGACGGTGCCATTGTTGATCGCCTCGCTGGATGGGCTTCAGGTCGAAGCGGCAGGTACACCGGCGACGATTCCGATTGAAGCCGTGGTGCGCACCTTGCGACTTGCGCCTTCGGACATTGCGCGAACCGCACAAGGGGAGTCCATCATCTTTGACGGGCACTCGATTCCGTTTTTGCCGCTGAGCGCGGCGTTTTCGATCAGGACATCGCCCACGCGCCTGAATCGTGTTTGGTCGGCGGTCGTCGTGCAGACCAGCAACGGCACAGCCGCCTTTGGCGTGGACCGCCTGCTGGGCGTTACGAACGTGATTTTGCGGCCACTCCCTGTCGCCGCGCTTGCCAGGCCTGTCGTCAGTGGTGTGTCGCTCGACCTGGAAGGCAACCCGCAGTTGGTGCTTGATGCCAGCCAACTCGTTCTGGCGGCGCAAGATGCTGCTGGACCACAAGTCGAACCAGAAACGCCAGCCTATATGGTACTGGTCATCGACGATTCGATGACGACACGTATGCTCGAACGCAGCATTCTGGAATCGGCCGGCTATCAGGTCGATGTCGCGGTGTCAGGCGAAGAAGGGTTGGAAAAGGCGTTTCGTAAACGCTACGCCCTGTTTCTGGTGGACGTGGAAATGCCCGGCATGGATGGATTCACCTTCATCGAGCGGACCCAGTCCAATCCTGAACTGCGCGACATCCCGGCGATTCTGGTCACGTCGCGTGCGTCCCCGGAAGACTTGCAGCGGGGCCGCGACGTTGGAGCACGGGGCTATATCATCAAAAGTGAATTCGATCAGGGTATATTGCTAACACGGATTAGCGAACTGGTGAGATAACCATGCCGGCAATTCGCGTTTTAGTCGTCGAAGATGCACTAACCATTCGCAAATATCTGGTCGAGGTGCTGGCCTCGGCGCCAGATATTGAAGTAGTCGGCGAGGCCGAAGACGGCAAACAGGGGATCGAGCTTTGCGCCAGACTTCGACCAGATGTCGTCACGATGGACATGATGATGCCAGTGATGACCGGGCTGGCGGCCACGGAATATATCATGGCCTACTGCCCGACTCCCATTCTCATCGTGTCAGCGTCGACCAATCGTGGCGAATTGTTCAAGACCTACGATGCGTTAGCTGCTGGCGCGGTGGACGTGCTCGACAAACCACCTGGCGACGAGGCCAATAGCGTCTGGGAAAACCGTTTTATCGGCACGGTGAAGTTGGTGTCGCGCATTCGCACGATCACTCATCCGCGCGCCCGCCTGGCCGACCGTATTCGGAAACAGGTCGAAAATAATCCGCCGCCATCGACACCCTCAGACAACGGCAAGCGTATGTACCGTGTCGTGGGCATTGGGGCATCGACGGGCGGGCCGGGCGCGGTGATCCAAATTCTGCGTACGCTTCCGATGAGCTTTCGGCTTCCGATTCTTCTGGTCGTCCATATGAGCGAGTCGTTTGGCGCGGCGTTCGCGGATTGGCTCGACAGCCAGACCGTCAGGCCGGTCATCTGCGCCAAAGATGGGCAGGCGGTGGCGGATCTGGTTGGTCACGTGGTGCTGGCGCCGCCCAACTGGCACATGACCGTGCGCGGCGGGCGTTTGCGTCTGACGCAGGACCCAGAGCGTCATTCTTGCCGCCCATCGGTGGACATTTTGTTCGAGTCGCTGGCGGCCGAATACGGCCCTTCGGCGGCGACGTGCCTGCTGACCGGCATGGGGCGCGACGGCGCGGTCGGCACACTGGCGGTTCGTCATGCGGGCGGGACGACGTTCGCCCAGGATGAGGCAAGTTGTGTCGTCTATGGAATGCCGCGAGAAGCTGTGCTCCTGAATGCGGTAGACCACGTGTTGCCGCTAACGGAGATTTCAGCAGCATTGGCCCGTCTGGTCGTGACAAAGGTTTGAGGATAGTCCCAATGAGCAATACCATCCTGATCGTTGACGATAGCCTGACCGTACGCATGGATCTTTCCGAGGCGTTTGAGGCGGTGGGCGTGCCTACGCTGCTCTGCGCCGATCTTGCCGCCGGACGCGTGGCCCTGGCGCAGTCGCATGTCGGCGTGATTATCCTCGACGTCAATCTCCCCGATGGGGATGGCGTCGATTTTCTTAAAGAACTGCTCGCCATGCCCGCAACTACTCACACGCCCGTGCTCTTGCTATCTTCCGAAGCCGAAATTAAGGACCGGATTCGTGGGCTGGCAACCGGCGCGACGGAATACGTGGGCAAGCCCTATGATTCAGGCTACGTGGTCGCGCGCGCCTGTGAATTGATGCGGGAAAATGTCCAGCCGCTCGACCAGGCCACGATCCTTGTCATTGACGATAGCGCGACGGTTCGCGAAGAGTTGTGCCGCCATCTGGAAGCGGCGGGCTATTTCGTATTGTCTGCCTCGAACGGGCGCGATGGATTGCAACTGGCGGCCGACAGGCGGCCCGCCGCGATTGTCGTTGACGGCATCATGGACGAAATGGATGGCGCGACCGTCATACGTCGAATTCGGCTTGATGCCGCGTTACGAGATACCCCGTGTGTCTTGCTAACCGCGTCGGAGTCGTTCGGTGGGGAAATCTATGCCCTGGATGCCGGAGCGGATGCGTTTGTTCGCAAGGATGAAGGCGCCGACCTGATCCTGGCCCGCCTGGCCGCCGCCCTGCGTCGCCCCACCTTCACCAACCAGCAGCCAACTGCCAGTCTGTTCGGACCCAAGAAGGTGCTTGCGGTCGATGATAGCGAAACCTATCTGCAAGAACTTACCGGGCAGTTACATGGTGAAGGCTACGACGTATTGCTCGCGCGAAGCGGCGAAGAAGCCCTGGAGTTGCTTGCCGTTCAGTCCGTCGACTGCATCCTGCTCGACCTGATTATGCCTGGCATGGGCGGCCACGAAACCTGTCGCCAGCTCAAACAGAACAAGATCATCCGCGACATTCCGGTCATTATGCTCACTGCTGTTGAAGACCATGACTCCATGATCGAAGGACTCACGTTAGGCGCGGATGACTTCATTCCGAAGTCAGGTGACTTCGAAGTTCTGAAAGCGCGTCTGTTGGCTCAAATTCGCCGCAAGCAGTTCGAGGACGAACATCGCCGGACACAGATGCTGCTACAGCACCGGGAGTTGATGATGAGCGAAATGCGCGCCGCACAGCAACTGGCGGAAACCAAAACCATGCTGCTGGAAGAGTTGGAGTTTAAGAACCAGGAACTGGAAGCGTTTAGCTATTCGGTTTCCCATGACCTGCGGGCGCCCTTACGCGCCATCCTGGGCTATAGCGGCAGGCTGCTCTCCAATTACCCAGATCAATTGGACAATCAGGGGCAGCATTATCTGCAACGCATTCAGGAGTCCGGTCAGCGCATGTCACAGTTGATTGATGATTTGCTCAGCCTCTCCAAGGTGACACGTACGGCCATCCACCGTGAGACTGTGGATCTCGGCAGTCTGGCCTATGAAATTGCCGTCGAATTGCAATCGAGCGCCCCGCAGCGACGGGTAGACTTTCTCATCGCGGACGGCCTGATTGTCGAGGGCGACGTTCACCTGCTGCGTATTGCGCTGGAAAATTTACTTGGCAACGCCTGGAAATACACCAGCAAAATTGAGGATGCGGCCGTTAAATTTGGCGCGCTGGCGGCAGAGGAATCGACCCGATTGGGCGATAACAGCTACAGCGCACGCCGCGCGCAGGCGATGATATATTATGTCAGTGACAATGGTGTAGGCTTCGACATGGCTTACGCCGACAAACTTTTTGCCCCATTTCAGCGGCTCCATTCCGACCGGGAATTCCCTGGCACGGGCATCGGCCTTGCCACCGTGCAGCGTATTATCTCTCGACACGGGGGGCGGATTTGGGTTGAGGCCATCAAGGAGCAGGGCGCTACGTTCTATTTCACCCTGGGTACACAAGACAAAAGCCTCATGGCAGATTGACGCGCTGAAGGCCAGTTTGTCGGCAGCCTGGAATTCACGCGAGAAGGCCCGACCCATCGGGCTTTTTGTTTCCTCGGTGCATCTCAACCGTAGGGCGTTCCATCCCACAGTCTGAGCCTACGGCCCCCGAAACAAGGATAAAATCGAGACAGGTGTGGGACACGATGAGACTGCACGGTCCCGCGCTTCCGTGATACGTTGACATCAACAGGGGGTATGGTCAGCGACCGCTCGACTTCCAGCCTGGACAACCAACGCAATACCGGAACGAACAGGTCAACCCAATCCGTTTAAAGCGCTCAGGTCGCAGACTAGCCAGGTTGTTTCGATGCTCGCCGCAAGCGCAGATTGGGCAGCGAGAAGCTGCCTCGGTAACTCGTCAGGAATTTTTGCAGGGCGATGAAGAAGAGCAGCAGCAAGCCGATGACGATTTTTGTCCACCAACTGTTCAGCGTGCCGTCGAAGGTAACGTACGTCTGAATGACTCCCTGAATCATGATGCCGATGAACGTTCCCGCGACGTAGCCGACCCCACCGGTCAACAGCGTACCGCCGACGACGACAGCCGCAATGGCGTCGAGTTCGACACCTATGGCGGCGCGCGGGTAACCGGAGCGTGTATACAGCGCGTACACGATGCCCGCCAGCGCTGCCAACACACTGCTAAGGATATAAACGCCGATGACGGTGCGTCCGATGGGCACGCCAAGCAGCAGGGCTGCGGTTTCGTTGCCGCCGATGGCGTAGATGTTGCGGCCAAAGCGGGTGAAGTGGGCCAGCCAGATTCCAAACAGCAGCACCAGCACAAAGAGCACCGCCACGACAGTCACGCGCCCCCGGTCGGGGAAGACGTAGTAGAGGCTGGATACGCTCTCAAGAAACGGGTGGTCGATGGGAACCGACGCCTGGTTGAGCACAAACGCGCTGCCACGCGCCAGGAACATTCCCGCGAGCGTCACGATGAACGCCGGGATTTTGAAGTAGTGAATAATCGCTCCCATGCTGGCGCCAAATGCCGCGCCGATCAACAGGGCGATGCCAAACGCGACCAGCGGGTGCATTCCCAGTTGGCCGATTGCCAGCGCCGAGAAGATACCGGTGAACGCGATGACCGAGCCGACCGACAGATCGATACCCCCGGAGAGAATCACGAACGTCATGCCGACGGCGGCAATCCCCAGGAACGACTTGTCCGTCAGAAAATTGGCAATCACGCGGGTAGTGCCGAACGCCGGAAAACGTTGGTAGCCAATGAAGTACAGGACGACGAACACGGCAACGGTGACGAACAGAGGGAAAATGCGACTCCTCATGCGCTTCTTCTCAATCTCGTCCCGGCTCGGACGAATAAGCGGCGGAAATCTTCGGACTGAATAAGCAGAATGGTCAGAATGACGACAGCCTGCACGATCAGATTAAAAGTGGTTGGAAGCCCGCTGACGAAGATGCCGGTTTGAATGCTCTGGATGATGAGCGCCCCCACCACGCTCATGCCGAGGTGGAACCTTCCGCCGGTGAGAAGCGTGCCGCCAATGACCACGGCCAGAACGGCATCTAGCTCCAGCCATAAGCCCGCGTTGTTGGCGTCTGCTCCTTTGATGTCGGCGGTGATGATGAGTCCGGCAATGGCGGCGCAAAGACCCGAAATCACGTAAGCCAGCAGTTTCACCTTCGCGGCGTCAATGCCTGTGTAGAAACTGGCGCGGTCGTTCGCGCCGACGGATTCGATCATGAGGCCAATCGCTGTCCGCCGCACCAGCAGCCAGACCACCCCGAAAACGATCAGGGACAGAAAGATCGGGAAAGGGAAGCCAAACAGCACGCCAGTGCCGACGAAAACAAGAGTCGGGTCCCTGAATGTGGCAATTTGGCCCTGAGTGATCAACTGGGCGATGCCGCGTCCAACCACCATCAGGATGAGCGTGGCGACGATGGGTTGAATCTGGAAAGTCGCCACCAGAATGCCATTCCAAAGCCCACAGAGAACCCCGGCGCCCAGACCGATGAAAATGACGAGCAGCGGTGGGAGCGACGTTGTTGTTATCAGGACCGCCGCGACCGCGCCGGCGATGGCGATGACCGAGCCGACGGACAGGTCAATGCCTTTTGTGGCGATGACCAGGGTCATGCCGGTCGCCAGCAGAACCGTCGGTGCGCCGCGATTCAGGATGTCGATCAGGCTGCCGATGAGTCGCCCATCGACTTGCCGGATGTTGAAGAAATTCGGTGAAATCAGCCGGTTGACCAGCAGAATAACCAGCAGCGCGAGCAGTGGAAACAACATGCGCCGGTGCCGGTAAAGGAATTGGGAAAGGCTGAAACGCGCCATTGTTTTGTCTGTAGGAGCGCCCGTCTTAGTGTCAAGCATGACTAAGGCTCCGCGATGGTTTGCATAATCATCTGCTCGTTAATGTCGTCTCCGACCAGCTCGGTCAGTTTCTTGCGGTCCCGTAGCACCACGACCCGATGGCTATAGTCGACGACTTCCGCGAGTTCCGAGGAGATCACCAGGAGCGCCATGCCTTCGCTACACAGGCGTTTCATAATCTGAATGACTTCAGCGTGCGCGCCGACGTCGATGCCGCGGGTTGGCTCATCCAGGATCAAAAACTCAGGTCGCGAAACCAGCCAGCGGGCCAGAATAACCTTCTGCTGGTTGCCGCCAGATAACTCTCCGGCTGGCTTACTCGTGTCCGGCGTGGCGATCCGCATCGCCTCGATCATTTGTAGGGCCAGTTCCTCCTGTTGCTTTCGCGACAAGGGCTTGAACCAGCCTTGCTTGGCCTGTAACGCCAGGATGATGTTTTCGCGCACGGTGAGGTCTGGAATAATGCCTTCGACCTTACGATCCTCGGGACAGAGGGCAAAATCGTGCTGGACCGCCTGGCGCGGCGAGTTGAGGCTAACCCGCTCGCCCTTAACCTGAATCGTGCCCGAATCGCTGTGGTCGATGCCGAAAATGAGCTTCACCACCTCGGTGCGGCCAGAACCGAGCAAACCGGCCAAGCCGACGATCTCTCCTTTATCGACACGAAGATCGAGCGGGTACAGCATGCCGCGACGACCCAACTGTTGCACGTCCAGAAAAGCGCTAGTATCAGTCGCCGTCGCCGATTTTTTGCTCCGATCGTCGCTGAGTGTTGTGAGCAGCTCACGACCGAGCATCAAAGAAATGAGCTGACGCCGGGGAAGGTCTGCCACTTTGTGTTCGCCCACCTTTTCGCCATTCCGCAGAACGGTGATGCGATCCGAAATCTGATAGACCTGATCCAGAAAGTGCGTGATGAGCAGGATGGCGATACCACGCGCCTTGAGCAGGCGTATCACGTCGAACAGCATCTGGACCTCGTTGGCATCCAGGCTGGCCGTTGGCTCGTCGAGGATCAGAATTTTGGCGGACATATCGACGCCGCGAGCGATGGCGACGATTTGCTGGACGGCAATGGAGTAGTTCGACAGGCTGCGTGTAACGTCGACGTCCAGGTGGTAGGTCTCAATCAGGGCTTTTGCTTTGGTGTTCAGCGTGCGCGTGTCGATCATGCCCCAACGCATCGGCTGGCGCCCCAGGTAGAGGTTTTCGGCGACGGAGAGCGTCGGAATCAGGTTGATTTCCTGATACACGGTGCTAATCCCCATCGCTTGCGCTTCGTGCGGGCTGTGCGGCTCAATCGGCTGACCCTCTAGCAAAATCGAGCCAGCGTCTTTACGGTAGACGCCGGTAATCAGCTTGATGAGGGTCGATTTGCCCGCGCCGTTTTCTCCCAGCACCGCATGTACTTCGCCCGCATAGAGGTTGAAATCCACTTCGGAGAGGGCATTGACGCTGCCGAACGTTTTGGTGAGTTTTTCCGTCTGTAATAACGGACGCTGCTGTGTATCAGCCATAAGTTTTTATGGGTTCACTGTTACGATTCGTCAAGGAACGTAATTGCAGGCAGCCGCGCCTGCACAACTGCGGCTGCCTGTGCAGTTTAAGTCGTCAGCGAGTTACGCGCCACTACGAGCGGCGTACTCTTCTTCCGCCGTATCCGGGAAGTACATGCCGCCGGGGACCGAAATCAGCGGGGGCAGTGTTTCGCCGGCCAGGTAGTCCTTGATGGCCTGGTAGGCCTGGACACCCATGTTCGGGCTGAGTTCGACGGTCGCGTTGGCGTCACCATCGGCCATCGCGCGGAAGATGTCGGGGATGGCGTCAACCGAGATCGTCAGGATATCGTCCGCCGGGTCAAGGCCCTGTTCCTTCATCGCTTCGATCGCGCCGATGAGCATGTCGTCATTATGCGCCCAGACCGCGCAAATTGTCGCCGGGTCTATTGAATTGAGGAAGCTTTCCATCACTTCTTTGCCGCCGGTACGGGTGAAGTCGCCCGACTGCGACGCGACGATCTCGAGGCTGGGGAAGAGCGCGATCACTTCGTTGAAGCCGGTCTGGCGGTCGAGCGCGGCGCTGGAACCCACCGTGCCCTGAAGCTCGACGATGTCGCATTCCGCGAGCGATGCGGTGGCCTGTACCAGCCACGCTGCCGCCACGCGACCCTCATGGACGAAGTCCGAGGCGACGCGGGTGATGTAGAGCGACGGGTCGGCGGTCACGTTACGGTCGATGATCAGAACCGGAATTTCGTTGTCCTGGGCTTCCTGAAGAACCTCGTCCCAGCCTGTTTCGACCACCGGGGCGAGAATGATGGCGTCCACACCCTGGGCAACAAACGAGCGGAGAGCCGCAATCTGGTTCTCCTGTTTCTGCTGGCCATCCGAGAACAGCAGGGTGATGCCCTGGGCTTCGGCTTCAGCCATCATGGCGTTGGTGAAGGAGGTGCGCCAGCCGCTTTCCGAGCCAACCTGGGCGAAACCAATGGTCAGGTCATCCTGTGCCTGGCTGACCATGACGCCGGTCGTCAGGACCAGCACAAAAACCGCGAGGACCACCAAAACTAGTTTGCGTGAAGACATGCGTAATTCTCCTTCAAGATAGTGATTTGATTTGTCAATCTGGCTTAATATGATGAAAGCTAGAGGTCTCGCTCGATAAAGTTCCCTTTCGCCCGCTGAGCGTGAAAACAGAGAGATGTACCGATACTAGCAGTATAGGCCGCGGTATGACTGGGCCATTCATCCGCGAAGATGATTTATGGTTCAACTCTAGGATGACAAAGGGATTGACGAGATGCCGTATACTAAAACGACGAAACGGCCCTGGCTCGCGGTTCCGAATGTGAGACAACGACTCCAGAATAAACTCATTATCGCGTTCGTCGTGGTGTTGCTCATCCCCACCGGCATCATTAGTTTTTACAGTCTTAGGACAGCGGCGACAACCCTGATCCAGAAAATCGGAGCCGAAGAGCTTCGCGCGCTTGTGTCACAGGCCAACGACCTGGAGCAGCGCCTCATTGGCGTCAAAGACGACCTGATATTTCTCAGCCTGGCGCCACCGACGCGCCGCTATGCCGCCGTCATCCGAAGCGCGCCGGACACAAGCAGCACCTACCGCGACGCGCAAGTCGAACTCTTGAAGACCTTCCTCGAACGTGGGACGACGCCCTACCTCGACTTCCGCATCATCAGTCTGAGCGGCCAGGAACTGCTGCACGTAGACCACACCGGCGCGTTACCGCCCAGCCTGGATGGCGTTAATTTCGCCGGCGAAGCCTATTTCAACCTGGCGATTGGGCTTCCCGCCAACCAGGTCTACATCTCGAAATACGACCTGGACCGCTCAAACGGCAGCTTTAACGAGCCTTACGTTCCAGTACTCTATTACTCTGTTCCGCTGGAAGTCGACGGGGCAAATGTGGCGGTGCTGGTCGCCAAGGTTAGCCTGACGCCCCTGTTCGCGGATATTCTGTCGCGCAGCTCAGCGCCCCTCTATATCGTCACGAGCGACGGCAGTTACTTGCTGAACCCGGACTCTTCGAGGTTGTACGGTGGGGTGCTGGAGAACGATGTGACGTTCGACGGTGAGCGGTCGCGCGATGACATTATCGCGATGTTTGGCGACCGGCAGGGCATCGTTACGGCGTCGACCGATTTTCCAGACGCACTGCAACTCTACGTACACATCCGACCCGAATCGCAGGTAGCCATTCGCTGGCTCCTGTTTCGCGTCATCCCGATTAGCTCGATTCTGGGCGAGGTCAACGCGACCCAGAACGTCGCTATTTTACTGGCCGCGATCTCACTGCTGGCCGCCATCCTGATCGCCATCATTTTGACGCGCAGCATCGCCCGACCGATCCGCCAACTGTCAGACGTGGCCGACAGCGTGCGCCAGGGCAACTGGGACGTGACAGTACCGGGAACCGGCGGGCAGGATGAGATCGGCCACCTGGCCGCTGCCTTTGATGCCATGCTGCGCGAGTTGAAGGCTGTTTATGGCAGCCTGGAAGAACGGGTCGCCGGCAGGACGAATGAACTCTCGGCGGCGAACCTGAAATTGACCGAGGCGCAGCGCAAAGCCGAAGAGGCCAGCCGCGCAAAATCGCAGTTTCTTTCGAATATGAGCCACGAGCTGCGAACGCCGCTCAACGTCATCATCGGCTATTCGCATTCGATGCTGGTGATGCCGCAGATGTTCAATGATGAGCCGCTGCCGGAAATCTACCGGCCATACATCAAGCTCATTGAGGACAACGGATACTATCTGATCGGCCTCATTAATGACATTCTGGACTTGAGCAAAATTGAAGCCGGAAAGCTGGAGCTTGTCTGCGCGACGGTCGACCTGCCGGAGATATTTCGGGGCGTGCTGGCGACCGCGACCGGCCTTTTGAAAGGGAAATCGCTTCAACTGCGCCCCGACTATCCAGAAGACCTGCCGCTGGTATGGGCCGACCCGATTCGGGTTCGACAGATCACCATCAATTTGCTCTCGAATGCGATCAAATTCACGAACAGTGGCAGTGTTACGCTTAAAGCCAGCGTCGATGGCGCGTGGGTGGCGGTATCGGTGATCGATACGGGCGTCGGCATTCCCGAGGACAAACGCTCGGCGATTTTCAGCCGTTTCAACCAGATTTCGCATGGAACATTTGCCGAAGTGGAGAGCACCGGCCTGGGTCTGGACATCAGTAAACAACTGAGCGAGATGCATGGCGGCGATCTCACGGTGGATAGCCAGGTGGGCAAGGGAAGCCGCTTTACTTTTACGCTGCCCATTGCGACCGAAGCGCAGATTCAGGCCGCGACATCCCTTGCGATAACGAACGATTCGTTTACTATCTTTGAGCGCGAGAGCGCCATGACGGAAGACGTTTTTTCAGTTTTGTTGGTGGAAGACGAAGTCAGTATGCGCGAGCTGCTGCGCCGCGCGCTGGAAGTTGCCGGATACCTGGTTGTCGATACCCATGATGGCGGCCAGGTGATGGAACTGGCGCTGGGCCTGCTGCCGAGCCTGATTATTCTGGACGTGAACCTGCCCCACGTGAGTGGTTGGGATGTCATGGCGCAGTTGAAAAGCGACCCTGAAACAGCAGCCATTCCCGTTATCGTCTATACAGCGGCAACCAACGACCGACGGCGCGCGCTTGACCTGGGCGCCGCCGCCTTTATTGCCAAGCCGGCAACGCCCGACGACCTTATCCGTGTGGTACAAGAACAACTCGTTGGCTCGGAAGCCGGCACTCCCTGAGTGCTTCGCGAAAGACGGTTAGATGATGAGCTATATCCTGCTTGTAGAAGACAACAAAGATAATGCGGACATGATCATTCACATTCTCACCTCCGCACATTACGAGGTCCGGCATTTTCAGCGCGGCTTGCAGGCCGCTCAGGAAGCGCGTCGCCAGAAACCGGAGCTGATCCTCATGGATTTCAACCTGCCGGACGTGGATGGACGAACGCTCAGCATGGTTCTCACGCGGCAACTGGGCGGCCCTCAATCGCCGCCGATCATCGCGTGTACGGCGCGTGTTGGAACAAGCGAAGCCAAACTTGCCGCTCAGTTCGGCTGCTCGGCGTTCTTGCGTAAACCGTTCTCGCCCGAAGACCTGTTGGCGCTGGTGCAGCGGTTTGTGCCCCGGCTGCCGTTCAGTTAAGTATCGCGAAACCGGGCTATACTAAATAAAACTTTGTTACGCGGGTCGGCGCGATCTTCGTCCCGTTTACTGTCACTTAATGGCTAGATTTTAGGGTACACGGCATGAAACGAACATTGGACCGGCGGGCATTCTTACAACAGGCGCTCTCTATCGCCGGCTTAGGTGGCTTTGCTAGCCTGCTGGGCAACCTGCCGGCGCGCGCCGGCGCGACACCGCTGCGCGCGGCCATGATGAATGACGGCCTGGTGGTGAGCTGGGGAGCACAGGGCAAGCTGGCCGCCGAGCAGTTTGGTCACTGGCTTGGCGTCGAGATCGAATGGTTCGACGGCAACCTGGACCTGAACCAGCAGCGCGCGAACATGGAAGCTATCGCCGACCAGGAATGGGATTTCGTCGCGGTGCAGCCCGGCAGCATTGGAACGCTGGTCGAGGCGACCGAGCGCCTGACAAGCCGTGGTATTCCGGTGATCGACATGGATACGTTAATCGCGCCGTTTCCCGTGCTGCAGGAAATCGGCATTTTGACGTTCATCACGCCCGACAACGTCGCGATGGCTGAGAGCGTCGTCCAGGCCCTGGTGGACCGCATGGGCGGCGCGGGTAAAATTGCCCACACCTGGGGCCGGCAGGGGCACACCGGCGCGCAGGGGCGGGCGCAGGGCTTCTACAATGTCATTCGCCGCTATCCTAACATCGAAGTCGTCGACGACCAGCCCGGCGACTGGAATGTAGAGCTGACGACCCGCATCTGGGAGACGCTGCTCAACCGCCATCCCGACCTGACGGCTGGTTTCCTGCACAACGACGATATGGCGCTGGCAGCGCGGCAGGTGGTTGAACGTCACGGTATGCAGGATCGTGTCATCTTAGGCGGCGTCGATGCCATGATTCCGGCCATTCAGGCCGTTATGGACGACCGATTACTGGCAACTGTGCGCAATTCCTCGCCGCGCGTTCACGGATGGGCGGTATTAGCCGGGTACTACGCGGCTGTCCACGGACTGGAACAAGCGCGGCGCGACATCCCGCCGATGATTGTTGCCGACGGTTCGCTCATCATCCGCGATGTTCAGAATGATCCTGAGCTGGCTAATGAGCCTTGGAAAATACGGGGTTATGGACGCGACAATCTCGCTTCGTACATTTGGGCCGAGGAACAACTGGTTTTCTAAACACCTGCGGCGCTTCTCAATCGGAAGTTTCAGGTGGATTGTTCTGTTCCTCGGAATATCGGTTCTCGGCTTGTTTATCGTTCAAGTCGCCAGTCTTAGAACGGGGCTGCAACCGGTCGAGCATTCGCTTGATTATCTTCAGGAAATGCAGGCGTTTGCCCAGCAGGCATTTACCGCGCGCCTGGCGACCGAGCAATTCCTGGCGAGCAGCAGCCTCGACGCTTATACCCAGGCCGAACAATCGTTTGAAGCCATGACGGACAGCATCGAACAGATGATATGGTTGTCGCCGCCGGACAATCGTTATGCACTGAGCCGGCTGGAGCAGACGAGCAGCGATTATCTGAATGCTTTCCGCAGCCTGCACAATACGACCTCAAACAGCGAAGCGGCAGAATCGCGGCAGGCCATCCACCACCAGTTGATGGCAACCGGGGCCGCGTTTGAGCAGCAAGTCGCCAACATGCTTCAGCAGAGTATGGCGGCTGCGACCGGATCCGTGTTGGTCCTGTCGCGCCTGGCGGTTGATAGAAGCTTAATCCTGCTGGTCATGTTGGCTGCTCTCTTCTGCGTCAGTTTAGCCCTGGTGTTCGCCATGACTCGCCACAATGCCTATGCACTGCAACAGATAGGGGTGGCGGCCCGGCGAATCACGTTGGAGCAGTACGATACGCGGATCGACGTGACGGGTGAAGCGAACCAGGACATGGTTCATCTGGGGATGGCCTTCAATCGGCTGGCCGAAACGCTGCAAGGCGCGCTGCGCTCCGAGTCGGCCGCAAACCAACAGAACCAGCTTCAGTTACTGAAGCTGGCGCGCCAGGAGCGAAAAACGGCGGTGTTGGAAGAACGTCAGCGAATCGCGCGGGAGCTGCATGATAGTGTCAAGCAGCAGTTATTCAGCATGGCGCTGTCCACCAGCGCGGCCATCAACCTGCTGGACCATGCGCCGGACCACGTTCGTACCTATTTGGAGCACATTCAACAGGCTGGACACCAGGCGCAGTCCGAAATGACGGCGCTGGTTCAGGAACTGGTGCCGGTATCCATGCAGGACAAGCGCCTGGATGAAGCGCTCCATATGTATCTCATCCCACTGTGCGAGATCCACCACATCAAATTACTGTGGCGTGTAGACGGCACCAATACACTGACGCTGGCTCAGGAGCACGCCGTGTTCCGCGCGGTCCAGGAAGCGGTCGCCAACGTGGTTCGGCACAGTAGCGCGACAGTCCTGCGCGTATCCATCAATTTCGGTTTATTAACCCATGTTATCGTGGAAGATAACGGCAGCGGTTTCGTGCCTGACGCCATCCCTTCGACGTCGACCGGGCTGGCGCTGATGCACACGCGCCTGAAACGTGCGGGCGGCCACTACAATCTAGAGACAGAGCCTGGCCTGGGGACGCGGCTCACCATCCTGATCGATTTACGAAGGGCAGTGCTCGCTCATCTATAGACACCACAACGTATTGCAAACTATTGAGGCTTATTATGGGCGTTACCAGTTCTTCTTCCATTCGTATCCTGATTGCGGACGACCACGGTATGGTGCGCTTTGGCCTGCGTGGTTACATCGCTACGATGCCTGGCCTTGATGTCGTCGGGGAAGCGGCGAGCGGCGAAGAGGTGTTATGTTTTCTGGAAACACACGAGGTCGATATCGTCCTGATGGACCTCGTGCTTCCGGGCATGTCCGGGGCAGACGCGACGCGAGTCCTTTCGAATAGTTACCCGGACGTGCGCGTCATCATTCTGACCAGCTTCCTGGATAGCGCTCATGTGCTGCCGGCAATTCGCTCTGGCGCGGCCGGTTATCTGCTGAAGGACATCCTGCCGAAGGAGCTGGCCGAGGCGATCATCGCCGTGCATCACGGGCAATCGGTCTTACATCCGAAGGTCGTGTCGCAGATCGCGGCGAACCTAACCGAAGAGCGGAATTCCGAGGTGGACTTAATCAAGACGCTGAGCGAGCGGGAACTCGCGGTTCTTCAGTTGCTGACGCGCGGCTTGCAGAACCATGAGATCGCCGCCGAATTATGTGTGAGTGAAAACACCGTGCGCACACACGTCAGCAACATCCTGACCAAACTCGACTTGAGAGACAGAACACAAGCGGCGCTGTTCGGCGTACGCATTCTGGAGCACATTACCTGAACGACGATTGATGGGATGTGTCCCATAAATTAGACAGTAGAATAGCGCGTCCATATTTGCTCAGCGGAAGCTCACTTCGTCACCACTTTGGCGGCGGATGAGCTGCGTCTCGCGCGCGGACGACGACCCTAACAAGCATTGGACTTTTCAACCCATGACTCATGTCTTCGTTCTGGCATGAGTCATGGGTTGATTCAGCTTAATCACACATGGCGATGGCGTCGATTTCGACTTCGGCGGCCAACCCCAGCCCCTTCACCT
>Ga0351971_1122_pt1 | contig 15964 bp, 16 predicted proteins | sample BONcelFGM3001F11_FD_206746 | JGI IMG/M metagenome (GOLD analysis project Ga0351971, IMG submission 206746) | Enriched cells from coal bed in the Powder River Basin, Montana, United States - BONCAT cells FGM rep2 HSBNCT.FGM.300.1.F11 ...
GGTAAACGTAAAAAGCAATGAAATTGAATGGGTCGCTATTCATTATGTATTAAAGGACAGGTATTCTGCCTCCCAAGCTTTACCGATGTTTGAGACCAGAATAGTTCCCACTTCTCCTAAAAGAGCTAAAATGATACATCATGCTTATGTTCGTAACGCCAAAGCAGTTTTTCAGTATGTGTTCAACCTCAGTCAAAACAAGCTAAGTCCAGCTAAAATAAGCATTCCTACTAATGAAACTAATTGATTGGTCTTTAGCCCTTTTTCCCTTTTTTATTTTTCTTTTAGGCTATCTATCCTGGAAGGATATTCGATTCCTTTTCATCGAAACTCAAGATTTGATAGCTTTGGCTTGCTATACCTTACTAAATATTGTTTATCTGCTTATAAAGCAAGACTATTCGGTACTATTTTCCAATTTGCTTGGAGCAAGCTTATGTTTTTTAATCTTTCTCTTACTGTGGATATTAACAAAAAAAAGAGGCATAGGGGAGGGAGAGCTTATCTTTGTTCCAGTAGCTTATTTTAATATCGGTCTGATCAATTCCATCGAAGCTCTCTATTTTTGTTTTTTTTCTGCAATGCTCTTTTCATTAGTTGCTCTATTGACAAAAAGGCTTAAAAGGACTCAAGCACTGCCATTTATCCCCTTTTTATCCTTGGGATTGATCTTTTCTTTATTTTTTCCATGATATGAACAAGAAGCGATTTTCCTCCTTTACCTTACCAGAAACCACGGTTTATATTGCTGTAATTGTTTTTATAGCGTATTTATCAGTAAATAGTATGATGAATTCGTGGTGGAAGTATTCTTTCGAACAGCAGACCGTCATATTGCTCAAAGATATTGAATTGGCAAGGGAGCTTTCCCTATATAAGAGAGAAGCTGTCAGAATCTGCTTTTACGGTTCCGAGAATCTCTATCGCATCATAATAGATCAGGATGCACCCGCGAATAGCTATTATATTGAGAGAAAATTAAATCGAAAAACAGGTTTTTTGTGTTTTTACAAGCTTCAAGCCTTTCACTATTATGACGAGGATGGTATCTTGAAAACAGGGTCCATCAATTTTGGATCCGCTTCCAGCGAAAGCTATGGTGAGTTGCGTTTCACTTTTGAGGGGGTACCTTCCTCTGGGGGGCATGTTGCATTATATTCTGAAGCCATGGACAAGGTGCTGGTTATTATGGTGAAGCCAGTTACCGGAAGGGCAAGAATTGGCAAAGTATTTGCGCATTACATTAAACCATAACTCGGGGATGGTTTATTTTGACAAAATGGAAAAAAAGTTGAATAACTGAGGCTTAACAATACAATATATTAGGATATTAAAATAGATCAGCTCCTTTGGAGGTACTCTGCGAATGAGAGGTATTTCGAGAAGTAAAGGTCTTGGACTAGTTGTAGTGGTGCTTGTGCTGAGTTTTTTCTTTGTTTCGATGTCTCCTGTACTGCGCATGCTTTATCAGGAAGCAGAGCCATTCAAATTCACCAATTATCATTTTCCTGCTGAATTTGATCCTATCAAGCTCTCTGTAAAAGCCTCAGATCTTCCCCCTGGAAAAGGAGGTTCTTTCAAGGTTACTCTTGACCTCCCCTATGCAGGCCCAAAAAAAGTCAGAGAAAACATTTTTGGGCTTCTCTTCAACGATGAAGGGACTATCAAGGCATACAGTGCAGTTTGTCCTCATTTAAACTGTGCCGTAAAGTATGACGATAGCAAACAGGATGATCAGCAATTCTGGTGCAATTGTCATGACGGTGCGTTTGATCCTTCCAGCGGAAAAGTCACGCTGGGTCCCCCTCCCAAACCCTTAACCGTGTTTGTCATCGAAGTCAGGGATGACGACATATATCTTATCAGTATTGGTGGTGGCTAGCTATGAGCGACACACAAAAGAATTCTTTAAGCTATCTGATTAGTCCCGCTCATTATTTTGGCGGGATCACTTTTCTTTTTCTTCTAATCCAGGTCTTTACTGGAGTTTTTCTTTTTATGAATTTTATTCCTTATGTTTCTGAGGCATACCAATCTTTAGTCTATATTACCAATATTATGCCTTATGGCTTCTTTCTTCGCACTCTCCATCGATATTCCGCTTTTGGTATGATTATAATGTGCCTCTTGCACATGCTTCGAATGTATACCACCAAACGCTATTTACGCCCCAGAGATGTGGGATGGATTACAGGCGTTGTGCTCCTGTTTATTACTCTTTTAGTCACGCTGACTGGCTTTCTTACGTCTTTTGATGGTTTTTCTCAAGTTGTTCTCAACGGATTAGCAGATTTTTTCAAGATTGGTCGAAGAGATTTTCAATCCCTTTTATCCATCAACTATGGTCTGCATCTGCTATTTCCTATATTGATATTTGTGTTCCTTATTACCCATTTCAGCCGAATTGCTCGACCTAAAGTTTTTCCTCCTTCGTCTCTGAGCTTTTTATTTATTGGTCTTATGGTTGCTTTGTCTGGTTTTTTCCCAATTGCTTCCATAGCCAATACTCCTGAGTTGGGTTCCAGTAATTTTGAGCCCATGCGTTTGTTTTTGGGTTTAGGTATTATGACGGTTATTCTTGTTATTCTTGCCTTTTTACCCTACCTGAAAAAACAAAAAAGTATTTATGCTTACGTTGATGAAACAAGATGTACTGGCTGTATGTATTGTGCTGATGTTTGCCCCAAAAAAGCTATCATCGAAAAGCAAATCGAGAAAAATAATCAAAGCTATGCCGTAGCTACTGTGCTAAAACACAAATGCCAGGGTTGCGGAATTTGCGTTGGAGCTTGTCGATCTTCGGTGATTCAACTCGAAAACCATAAGGATGAAATCTTGCTGGAGGAGGTAAGAAAAGTATGGATCGAACAAACACTGTAATTGCCTTCGTGTGCCAGGCAGAAAAAAGAAAAAAACTTATTTCTGCGCTACAAAGCAAATATTCAAATTTGCGCGTAATTCCTGTGATCTGCATTGGCAAACTTAATCCAGCAATCATCTTTCGACTTTTGCTAAAAGATGCAAAAGCTGTAATTTTATTAGGTTGCGATCCCTCAGATTGTCATTTCAGGGAAGGTTCATTCTTTTCTGAGCGCCGATTCTTTTTGCTAAAAGAAGTGCTCAAGGGTTTTGGATTTAACGACAAACTTCTAAATATCATTTGGAGCAACCCCGGGAAAGATACCTCTACATTAAAAAACATAGCGTCTTTTATGCAATACCTTAACGAATCACACATGGAAAAGGGGGCATAACGATATGATCAACGAAATACGTGATGCTATTATTCATTATTTAGCTTCAGTCATGAAGAAAGAAGATGCAATCCTGGCTCTTAGATATTCTAATACTCCTGGAGTTCTTACCCCCTTTATAGCCAGAAATAAAGAAGATTTAAACTCTATTGAAGCTGGTTTTTTTCATTTAAACAACCTGGCAGTATATCTGAGTGAATTTTTCCAAAGAGAAAACCAACTTAGCAAGCTTAATGGAGCATTGTACATTGTTTGCAAACCCTGCGATGCTAAGAGTGTTATGCAAATGATATCAGATCAGCAAATTGTTGCGGACAAAGTAAAGCTTCTAGTGTATGCTTGCGAAGGCATTGCCGATATGAAAAAAATCAAAGCAGAAATTGGATTGGACAAGGATTACAAAACCATTGAGCTCCATCATGCCGAACTATCTTTAACATTATTGGATGGGACTCCTTTAAGCATTCCCAAAGCCAAGGTATTAGCTGATAAATGTCTCGAATGTAACGGCGAATACAACATCAGCCTCCCCTATGTTTTTGTTGGTGACGAAAAAAAGTGGAAAACGAATGCAAGCAATTTCGGAAAAATTGAGAAAAAAGTACTTCTTCAAGATCAAAAACAGGGTAAGGAGCTTTTTGAACAATTAAAATCTGAGCTAAGTGTCTGCATACGATGCAATGCCTGCAGAAATGTTTGCCATGCTTGTTTTTGCTCTGAGAAATGTATTTTTGATCGACCTAAAATGACGGTTGGCTTTTTAGACAAAGAAATAGCCCCAAGTGATAACATCTTGTACCATATGATTCGTTTCTATCATGTTGCTCCAAATTGCACAGCCTGCGGAGAGTGCGAGCGTGTTTGTCCCCAAGGTATTCCTCTTAGTCATTTGTACGATTACTTTCATCGATTAATGCAGGAATCCTTCGACTTTTCACCCGGTTCATCTGACAGCATCCGTCAAGCCATGCTATCTTATCGACTTGGCGAAGATTTAGCGTAGGAGAGTAATAGTTATGCATACATACCAAATTTCAAAAAATCAGCTCAATCAGCTTTTGGAGCCTTATCTCCAAGTTGGAGCTCATCTCATTGCTCCATCTCTAAATTCCCTGGGGCAAGTTAGCTACAACAAAATTCAAAATATTAACGAAATAGCATTAAATACCTGTATTCCTCTCAAACCCCCAAAGAGCTACCTTTTTCCCGAATCATCCACGCTTGTTCAATTTGATGAGAAAAATCCTCATTTGTTGGAATCCGATGCAAGCCATTCCATCCAAAAGCAGATGATCTTTGGCCTTAGACCCTGCGATCTTTCAGCCATTGCTTATCTGGACGCTTTTTTTACTTCCAATATCAGCGACCATGACTACGCTCAACGTAGAGAAAACACTTTAATCGTTGGAATTGCCTGCGAGTATCCATCTAATGCTTGTTTTTGTACGAGCATGGGCATTGAGCCCGGCAATTGTGCAAATGCTGATATTTTTGTTGTTCCCCAGGGGCAGGAATATTTAATTGAGGGGCTTACTGTTAAAGGTCAGGAATATTTAGCAACACTTTCCAAGGACTGGAAAGAGATTTCACCTGAGCTGATCACAGGCAGAAAAAATGAAATCACCGAACAAAGTAGTTCAAAGCTAATTGAACACATTGATCTATCAAAGATTCGCGGACGACTAAATGAAATCTATGCAAGTGACTTTTGGAACAAATACAGTGAAGCTTGCATAGCTTGTGGAGCTTGTACTTTTGATTGCCCCACTTGTTCCTGTTTTGACGTAAACGACACCTTAAAATCTTCTACTGTAGGTTGCCGATACCGATCGTGGGACTCGTGCTCTTTTGGTGATTTTACCCTTCATGCTTCAGGGCACAACCCTCGATCTTCAAAACTGCATCGCTTGCGCCAACGTATCATGCACAAATATCACTATACCGTTGAGAAGATGGATCTTTGGTCGTGTACCGGTTGCGGTAGATGTATCAGGGTTTGCCCAGTTGGCATTAACACTCGCTCAATTTTAAAGGATGCAAAGGAGGCATTAGGTGAACCAAACAACTAATCCTTATCTACCCAGTTATGCTCAAATAATACAAACAAAAGAGGAAAACTCCACTATTAAAAGTTTTTTGCTTGAACTACCTGAAACCATTGCGCAAGAACTTATTATGCCAGGTCAATTTTTTCAGCTTTCTATTCCTGGCTATGGTGAAGCCCCAATTTCGGTTTCAGAGATTAATGAAAAGACTTTGTTGTTTTGTGTTGCCAACATGGGTTCTTTTACCCAAAAAATACACACCTTGGGCGTAGGCGACAAAATAGGTCTTCGAGGTCCCTACGGAAACGGCTTTCCAATCTCAGCCTCCACCAACTCCAATTTAGTTTTACTTGCTGGTGGAATTGGTTTGGTTCCTCTCAGAAGTGTTGTTTCCTATTTTTTCCATCATCAAGACAACTTTAAAAATCTTGAAATTTTGTATGGAGCTAAATCATCAAATGATATTATCTACCGCGACGACATTAAACAATGGCGACACAAATCCAACACCATTTTTAAACTTACTATCGACAAACCCGAAAAAGACTGGAATGGCAATACTGGTTTTGTAACTCAGTTTTTGAATCCAACTACCAGTGACCCTAGCGAAGTGTTGTTTCATCTGGATAAGAACTTTTCTCAAACCAAGATATTTGTAGTAGGACCTCCTATGATGCTCAATTCTGTTTACCAAGCTCTTGCTGCGATTAATTTTCCTGCAGAACACGTTTTTGTTTCTTTGGAAAATCGTATGAAATGTGGTATTGGTAAGTGCGGTCATTGTAACGCTGGTAGCCAGTACGTTTGTTTGGACGGTCCTGTTTTTTCTTGGAAGACTTTACAGTCCATGCCCAATGAATACTAACTCTGGAGGAAAAAATGGCTAAGAAAAATTCCATTTGGTCATATTTAAGGTTTTGGTTAAAGGATCGATGGGCAAGAGTGGATATTCTGGATGAGTCGCTTTATCCCGCACACCGAAAAAATCCTGCCTATTATATTGGTACCTATTTATACATCGGACTCTTCATCCAGATAATTATCGGATCAATTCTGGCCATCTATTATATCCCAACCGTAGAAAATGCCTATCGTAGTGTGATGTATATTACGAATGACCTTAAGCTTTTAGGCTTTCCAATTGGATTTTGGCTTAGAGGCATCCATAAATACGTTGCTGAAGCAATCATTGTGTTGGCTATGATCCGAGTTTTTCGTTTCTTTTTTACTGCAGACTTTAAAAAACCCAATGAATTGTCCTGGTTGTTAGCTATCTTCTTCCTTCTACTGACCACCATATTTGGATTTAGTGGCTACGTCCTGGTGATTGATCAGCTTGGTTTCTGGGCTACTACTATCGGAACTTCATTTCCAACAGTTATCGATTATTTTCCTGTAATCGGTTCCTTGAACATTGGAGCCTTAATCCAGTTTATCATGCGCGGAGGCACCGTCCTCAATCAAAACTCTTTTCTTCGCTTTTATGCCCTGCACTATATTGCTCCTCTATTAGTCTTCTTTGGCATAGAAATGTTCTATTATTTCCGTAAAAAACGCAGAATCAATGCTCCAGTGGTGGCCATTGTGGTCTTTTTTGCATTAATTCTTCTCCTGGTTCAGTTTGTACCTATGCCAGCTCATGGTCCTGCTACTCCAGATTCCCCTCCAGACCATATTCTTCCAGATTGGTACTTCCTATTTGTGTACTACTTCCTAAAGATTATGGACTTTGTCAGTGGAGTACTCTTTAGCGCAGGATTTCTTATCTTTGTAGCATTAATGCCCTGGATTGAGCGAAATCCATTCTTACAAGCGCGTAAAAGGCCTCTTTGGATTGCTTTGGGGGCTTTAGGGGTAGCATTGTTTGCAATCTTATCCTATCGAAGCGCTATCATAACCGATGCCAACATTCTTAAAGGCGACATAAAGTATATTGTCTCTGCTTATGCCCTTGTGATTATTGGGGGCAACTTAATGCAAAGAAAGGTGATGCTTAATGAAGCAAAAAAAGGTCGACTGGTTCACCAAAAATAGTACACTGCTTTTTATTGTGGCTCTACTTGCTGAAATTCTTTTTGTAAACCTGTTTCTTCAACAGCTAAAGTATCTGAGGATGACCACTACTATTAATTGGATTACTATTTTTGCTATGATTTTGAGTTTTGCTTTATGTGTCGCAATTCTTTTGTTTTTAGCTTTTATCATCTACTACGAAGACTACAAACAAAACAACAACAAACGCAGTTTTAAATTGTTTGAGCTTATCATTCAAAAGTTTTTTGAAAAAGGAGTAAAGTAATGAAGAAGAATCTCCTCCTTTTATTTTTTATTCTTCTGACTTTAGCAGCTTTAACCTGTATTGCTTTTTTGTTTCTTGCAGAAAAAGGGGCTAACTATGATTTCCAAAAACAATACATCATTTTTTCAGGAGTATTTTTAATGATTGTTGGCTTGCTAATCCATATCATCAGAGTAATGGGGCAGGCAGATCGGAACATATAACATAATTCAGGGAGGGAATACATGAGAAAGGATTTTATTGCAAGTATATCCTGTGTATCATTGCTTTGTGTATTCTTTTTTGCTCCGTTCCCTTTCCCTTCTTCCACAAAAGCTCTTGATCTTGTAAGTTTGAGTGTTCATCAGCTTAGTGCTGAGTTAAAAGAGCGTGAACAGCTGGAGCAAAGAATAGAGCTAAGCAATCATTCAGATGACTTGGTTTATTTTTCTACCATTAAAACCCTTGATGCTCTTGCCTCTCCTTCCATGGCACAATTCTTTCAGGATGCATTTGAAACAGGTTCTTCATGGCAAACAAGCCGGTGTAATTATCAGCGCAATGGATACAATGCTGTCGAATCTTCTCAGCCCCCTTATGAATACAAGTGGAAGCATCAAAGCCAAAGAGCCCTGCGTTCTCCTGTGATAAGTGGTAGAAATATATACATACCTGGCGAAGATGGCACATTGTACTCGTTAGATTCCAGAACTGGTGTTTTTCATGAATCCATGGTTTTTGGAAGTGTAATTCATTCTGTTCATTTTGCAGATAGACATTTAGCTATTATTAGCAACGAAGGATTGAAAGTATACGACAGAATAGCGCAACGTCATGTTTGGAAATATGATGCCTATAATCCTTCCATTTTTTCATTTGCGGCATACAATGGCCGTTTTTATTATGCAAGTGGACATTCCGTGATTTGCTTTAATCAGGACACGGGAGTTATGTTATGGCAGGTTTCAGGCACTTATACCTCTTTGTTGCTTGGGGGAGATCTTGTTTTTGCTCTTTCCAGTAACAATGTTTTAACTGCTCTTGAGTTTTCCAATGGGGCAGAAAAGTTTAGAATAAAATTGGAGGGCGAAGTGCAAGGCGTGCCTGCTTTCCGTGACGGGCTTATCTATATTGCACTAAGTTCTTCTGACAAAGAAAACGATTCAGAAGTAATTTGCATTGACCAAAACGGTGCGAATCGATGGACATACCCCATCGAAAAAGAGATCAGCACTTCTGTCTCCTGTGACCAATTTTGGGTGTATGTTACTACCGTACTTGGAGATGTGTTAGCTCTGGATAGATACACAGGTAAATTGCATTGGCAACAGACCTTTTTATCACCAATTCATGCACCGCCAACCCTTAGTTCTTCTCATGTTTATATTGGCCTAAACAATGGACAAGTCCATGCACTCGAAAAGAACAAGGGAGAAAGCGAATGGCATAGCGACTTCAAGTTTCCGATCTACTCGGATTTAGTGCTAGCTCAAGGTTTAATTTATACGGTGGACAATACCGGAAGTCTCGTGGCATATGGGCGAGAATGGGAAAAAGTAGTACCACCCATGTCTCCTGAAAATGCTAGAGGCTTTCCTGGGAATAGCATCACAACTCTTTACTGGAGTGTTTCAAAATCGGAATCTGATTTAGCAGGCTACCATATATACAGAAAAACAGAAAGTGAGAGGGATTTTTCTTTTTTGGACAAGCTCCCTAAACTAAATCAATATCAGGATGCTTCCGTGAAGAATGGTGTTCGTTATCATTATGTGGTGAGATCTTATGATTTGTATGGCAACGAAAGCTCTAATTCTTCACAAATTGCGCTAACTCCATCTGAGAATGCTCCTCCTGTTTGGATTGAGTTTTCTCCGAATAATGGAGTCATAAAACCTAAGGATCAATCTTCCATACTGCTTAAAATTCGTTCCATGAGCTTGCCTCCAGGTTCATACAAGGGCTATGTGTATTTTATTGTCTATGGCTCTTCGGTGATTGATGACTTACTCAAGCTCGAAATAACTTTAAACGTACAACAAGGAGATAGTGACCAAGCTCTTGCTCCAGTTATTAAAGGAATTCAATCCTCGGATACTAGAATCCAATTTTCTTGGGAAGCCACAGAGGATGCAGTAAAATACCAAGTTTATAGAAGCCAGGTGTCCAAAAGCCAATACCAATTGGTTCGAGAGCTTAATGCTTCTATTCTAAGCTTTCAAGACGATTCAGTAAAAAATGGTCAGCGGTATTTTTATGCTTTGAAAGCAGTTAATTCAAAAGGCACTGTAAGTGAGTTTTCTCCAGAAGCTTCTGCGATACCCCAAGTTTTACCTTTACAAGTAGATTTAAGTGATCATGCTGTGCTTTATGAAGTAGTGCTAAGGTTAAGCGGGAGATGCGACCCAAAAGCAAAGATAATCATAAACAGCTATCCTGTCGAAATAGTTCAAGAGGGGGTTTTTTCATCTCTTGTGGGTATTCCTGTAGGTCGATCCAACATTATAGTGAAAGCTTACGATACCCAGGATAATGTACAAGAAAAGCAAATCCCTGTTTCCTATATGCCTTCGGTGCTGCAAGTGCAGCTTCGCGTAGATGATCCGGTAGTTGAAGTTAACCGTATGCGATGGCCATACTTACTTGATGCTCCTCCGATCATAAGAGATCAGCGCACTTTTGTTCCTTTACGGTTTTTAGGTGAAATCATTGGAGCAACCGTTGCATGGGACGCAACAGAGCGAAAAGTTACTTATCGTTTTCAGGATACTCAAGTAGAGCTTTGGATAGGTCGAAAACAAATTAAAATAAATGGAATTGATCAAGAAATTGATGTCGCTCCTTTTATTGAAAACGGAAGAACCTTGGTACCTTTGCGCTTCATTACTGAGCCAATGGGTGCTAAAATTCAATGGGATGCGCAAAATAGAATTATATTGTTATTATTTGAGTTTAAATAAGCGAGAGGTGCAAAAATGATAGTAAAATGTTCAAGAATTCAACTTAGTGAAGCTCTACAGGAGATGATTAGCGTAGTACCTTCAAGTTCAATGATACCGGTTCTAAATCACATTTTGTTTCGATTGGGACAACAAGCAATTGAAATGACAGGATCTGATCTGGAAATAAGTCTTGTTACACGATTGGCTTGTTCTACTGAAGGAGAAATGCAAACTGCAATACCTGCAAAGTTGTTCGCTGATATTGTTAAGAGCATGTCTGAAGATGAATTGAGCCTTGAGTTTGAAGAAAACAGCCTCCACATTGTTGGACAAAACAATCGTTTCTTTTTAAATTGTATGGATTCTTCTGAGTTTCCATCGCTCCCTCAAGTAGAAGGAACAAGCTATGCTATTCATGGACAGGAGATTTTAAACTTATTCAAAAAGGTGAATGCTGCCATATCTGCAAAAGGAGAAGGTAATATTTCTTTCTCCAGTGTTTTGATGCAAACTTTCGCTAATGAGCTTCGTTTAGTTAGCACCGATGGACAAAGACTAATGATAGCCAAACATTGGGAAACTGCTGACCTCAATTCAATGCATTTGTTGATACCTCCCAAAACATTCCAAGTCCTTGCAAAAATGATTGGAAAATATGCAGACACTGTTCAATTTACCGTTGGTGAGAGGGAGCTATCAGTGCAATGTGAAAATAAAGTGTTGATTTCGCGAATTCTTGAGGGCAATTTCCCAGATTATGAAAGAGTAATACCTACTTCTGTGTCTTATCGTTTTGAGGTGAAAACTCAGGAATTTATGCAATCTTTACAACGTTTGAATCTTCTGGTTCGAAGCACTTCAAAGCGTGTCAGCTTTAAGGTTTCTGAGAATCGCTTGATACTTAGTGCCAGCGACCCTGAGCTTGGATCAGGAGAAGAAGCTCTGAATGTTGTATCCAGTGGTGGTGAATTCGAAGCTGTTTTTGATGTTCGCAAACTCATGGAGGGCGTCGAAGGAATCGAAAGCGAAGAGATGACCATGGAAACCGCAGGACCTTTGCATCCTATTATTATGAAGGAGAAAGATTCAGATAAGTACCTTTATCTTATCGTTTCGCTTAGAAAGCCCTGATGCATGTATGTTACCTCTGTTTCAGCCTGGAACTTTCGCAGCTTTAAGGAGTTGGGCCTAAGCATTCCCAAGGGGTTTATTCAATTTCTTGGACCTAATGGTTCAGGGAAAACTAATGCCTTGGAGGCTATTTACTATTCGTTAACATGCAAGAGTTTTCGTTCCCGGCATGATCAGGACTTAGTGTCTTTTGAGCAGGATTTTTTTAGAATAGAAACCGATTATATTAAGGATGGTTTGAAAAAAAAAGTTAAGATTTCCTTTCAAAAAGATAAAGGCAAATCCATACTGATTAACGAAAAAGAATACCCAAAAGCTAATCAGCTTTTTTTTGAAACGAATGTGGTCGTTTTTACCCCATCCTCCATATTTTTAATTAAAGGCGGTCCTAGTGCCAGAAGACATTTTTTAGACCGCATCAAGATAAAGATTAACCCTGAGTATTCGCTGATAATGTCGAAGTATAAGCAAACCCTCCAAGCCCGAAATTCTTTGCTTAAAAACATATCTTCCAGCACCATGGATCACCAAATGTATAGCATCTTGACAGATGAGTTGATACGCTATTCCAAACTTATACAAAGTGAACGAAGATCCATGCTCGACTTGTTCAATCTTCATCTCAAGCAAATTCAATTGGAGTGTCCTTTACCCGGGGTTGATGTATTAGAATGGTCTTATCAACCTTTTACCCAGTTTTCTGCCTCTCTTCATGACCTGCTCAACCAGGAAAGCCGAAGAGGAATATCTATTATTGGTGCTCATTTGGATCAGGTTGAGGTGTTGTACAACTCAAAATTAGCCAAAGATTTTGCATCAGAAGGCGAAACAAAGGTAATGACTATTTTTTCAAAGTTATGTGAATTTCAAACTTTAGAAAAACACACTAAAGTCACCCCCATCATGCTGATGGACGACCTTTCATCTGAGCTTGATTTAAGCAATCTTAACAAGGTTTTATCTTTTGTCGTCAACAAAACACAGGTATTCATTACTTCATTACAGGAGCTGCCCATTAAGGCAGACCTAACTTTAATCCTTGATAAAAGTCAGCAAAGCCTATGTTATCCTTAGATTCCTTAATAGATCAACTAAGCTCGCATCGGCGATGGCCCATCAGCTCTCAAGCTGTAATGCTTATAAGGCATTATCGAGATCTAGTTGGGCCAGGTCTAAGCAAGCATACAGCCATTAAGTGGATTAAAAACGGAACAGCTTGCATTCATTGTAGAAATTCTATGTGGAGCTATGCTTTGCATTCCATGGAACAGGAAATCATTGATAAAATGAATACCTATGCTGGAAAAACCATCATAACAAAGATTCTTGTTCGCATTGGAAATGTTCAAGCACAAAAAGCAAAAGAGCCAGAAGTGGTGATTAGTCAGGAGGATTTGATTTGGATTGAGAATTTATCCAAAAAAGCTCCAGAGGATATAAGGGAAAAATTTGCTTCTTTTTTAAAATCATACAAGGGAAAATTATCATGAGGAAGAAATGGACTATTTTTTGGACAGTTTTTTTACTTTCGCTTATCTTTTTAACTGTGATCGACTTAAGGAGCATCGATTTTTATGAAAGAGGAATTGTAGTCGATGATCAGAAAAAAAATATTAACTTTGTTACTCACAATGATTCTACAGACCATCTTAAGCTGAGTTTTTCGAAAGATTTTGTCTTTACTCAGAAAAGCTATGTCCGAGACAAGATGCTTTCAGGAAAGAAAACTGTTTTGGTTGATGAGCATATCCTGAAAACTCGTTTGCTAATTCCAGACACTGACATATCTATCGACCTTCGTATAACTGCAAGGTACTTTGACAACGCTGACGCCCTCTTATTCTTTCGCTTTTTTTCTGAAAAGGGATTTGATCAGGACTTGTTTTTTGCTCTGGATTTCCCTTTAGCAATTTTCGAGGAAGCCAAGATTAAGACCTTAAATTATAGCTGTTTTTTAAAGCCAACTGAAATGGACAAAATGGAATCATCCATGCTTGAGGTGGTCTTGACGGAAAAAGCGAGTTATTTTCCATCAAGTTTGAACTATATTGAAACGATTTCTCCTTATGGTCTTGTCAATGGAAGTTTCCTGCTTGGTCCAGGAGCTGTTTTCAAAAACAAGGAAGTCCGATTAAGAGAATTACAAGGCTCTGATCTCAACCCATTAATACAGCTTAGCAAGGAAAAACAAAGGATGAAAGTTAGCATCCCTGTGAAAATTAAGGCTTATCAATATCAGGAAAACTGGTTTTTTTACAGCCCTAAAAGGCTACTCGACTACGACAACGAAGAGACCTTGAAAAATATGCTTGCAGCAGATTTTACACTTAAAAAAAAGCTATCGATGGACGGGATTTACCACATTGCCAGCTCTTTGTTTTACGAAGGGGCTTCCGATGAGACCTACGATTATTATTACAACTATGCCATGTGGGAAGGTCGTCGTTTCATGAACCTGCATCAAAAATATCCTGAGCAGAGTTTATTTTATAATTTCTTTGTTAACTCAGTATATACTACTGTTAAATCTGCTCATCGCTACGGCGTATGGGTTTCTGACGTCCGAAGCAAATATCTTTGGAGTACTTATCAGATCCCCGAAGGGTACATTGATACAAGATATTGCACGGATGCTGGATTTTTTCTTTTACAGGTTTACAATACATTTCAAATACCCGACGCTCTCAGTGCAGGAGAAAAATTTGGTGATTTTCTACATCAAAAGATACTTTCCAGAGAAGGCATTTCGACAGGACCTGATGGCTTTTTCTGTTTTGATTACTACTTACTTGATCAGGATTTTCCTACTCATGCTTCATTAAATCATATTCTTTCAGAAATGAACTATCTTTTTGAGCTTTATCTTTCAACGTACAAAAAGAGCTATTTGGATACTGCTGAGTTTATGCTCAAAGCTTTGCATGAAACGGGGAATCGCTGGATTAGGGATCAAGAGTATGGACGCTTTAGGTATGACCTTTGGTACGGGGTTTTCCCTGAGGATAACGGGGACCTAGCATTTAAGCTTCACGATTACACCAAAGACTTGACTTACTATGACCTTTTACAGTCTCAGCGTCATATAAAGACCATATATAATAAGTCAGATCCTGTACTTGATTTGCTGATTAAGTCTAAGCTCAAATTCTTTCAGCGCGAAGGTATCAAGGTTAGGGAATGAGCTTGTTAAGAAAAATTCTGAGCAAACTGAGTGGTATAGAGCTGATAATACAAGCCCTTTTTGTTTAACAACTCGGAATGACTTCCTACTTCTGCTAGAGCACCTTTTTGGATCACAAATATTCTATCGCTATTAATAATCGTCGACAGCCTGTGAGCTATGACTATCGAAGTTCGTCCTTGCATGAGTTTTTCAATGCCTTGCTGGATCAATTTTTCAGTTTGCGTGTCAACGCTTGAAGTGGCTTCGTCAAGTAATAAAATTTTGGGATTATGAACCAGAGTTCGAACAAAGGCAATTAACTGTTTCTGACCATGAGAAAGATTGGATCCTTCGACACTTAACTCAGTGTCAAAGCCTTTACTTTGATTCATGATAAACTCATAAGCATTTAGGTATTGAGCTGCCTTAACAATGGTTTCATCCGAGATTTTGGGGTTTCCGAGAGTGATATTGTTGCGTATGGTTTCCTTGTAAATAAATACATCTTGCAATACTATGGCCATATTACTTCTAAGATGATTTAATCCATAGTCTCGAATATCAATGCCATCTACCAGGATATTTCCATCTTCAACATCATAAAAACGAAGTAAAAGATTCATAATGGTCGATTTACCAGCCCCGGTTGGCCCGACAATAGCTATTTTTTCTCCTTTGGCAATCTCGAAAGATACTTTTTGTAAAACCCATTGGGTATCGTACTTGAAAGACACTTCATTGAAGGCAATCTTACCTTCAATGGGGCTTTGTATGGGAGAGCTTATCTCAGGTACAGTTTCCGTATTGTTTAGTATGCTTGAAATTTTGGTCATGGAAGCTGCGGCATCTTGTATGATGTTGAATCTTTCGCCCAGGTCCCGCAGAGGTTGATAGAAGTGTTCGAGATAGGCCAGGAAGGCTGGAATGGTGCCAATGGTGGCATCACCCTTAATCACCATGTATCCACCAAATAAAATTACTGCTGTTCTTGAAATGTAGCTAGATATATTGATGAGCTGATTGAACAGTATGTCCTTTTTGAGTGCATTGTAGACAGAAACACGGTAGTCGGTAGCAATTTTTTTGAAGATATCAGTATTTTTTTGTTTTCTATTAAAAATTTTAATCAAAGAAACCCCGGATAAGTTTTC
>Ga0351971_1104_pt2 | contig 15730 bp, 15 predicted proteins | sample BONcelFGM3001F11_FD_206746 | JGI IMG/M metagenome (GOLD analysis project Ga0351971, IMG submission 206746) | Enriched cells from coal bed in the Powder River Basin, Montana, United States - BONCAT cells FGM rep2 HSBNCT.FGM.300.1.F11 ...
TCATTGTTGAAATAGAAAGGGAAAGATCGCGGGCCCTGGCCGTCAGGCTCATGCAAATAACGGTAAAAGCTTCCGATACGAAAAACAGTGATGCAAAGCCGGTTACGGTAAAAACGGCAAAAATGATTTCCAGATCCGACGCCCTTAATGACGGCGGGAAAGATGTTGCGCGAAAAGGATACGTTAATTGAATCAGCGGGGTTTTACTTTAATCGAGTTGCTGATGGCCATTACGATGCTGGCGGTGATTGTCGGTATCATGGGCAGCGCTCTGTCTCTGGCGTATCAGACGTCCGAAAAGGGCGAAAGGAAGATGGCTGCCCTGGAACGAAAAAGGATAACGCTTTCTCTGATCGAATCCCAGATTCAATCCGCGTTTGTCAGTGTCTATACGGAACAGGGCGAGACAAAAAATCGATTTGCGGGCTCCAAAGCTGCAATGACGTTTGCCAGCAATTATTCCGTCCGGCATGGGACCAAAGGCAATTGTCTGGTGACTTATCGAATCGAAATGGATGATCGGCGCAAATGCATTTTTCGGATTGAAGAACAGATTTTGGGAACGGACGCAAAGCAGGAGACGTCGGTAAAAACGGATTACGACGCCATCCGGTTTGAATATTATTATGATGACGTCACGGATGAGGCAAGATGGGTTAATGAATGGCCGACCGAGGGACAAGGGATGCCGCAAAAAGTGAAGATACATTTTTCAGACGGGAAGAATGACAAGGCGTCAACAGTAAGGATATTTGCGCAGCCCAAGGCGTCGGCAGTCAGTGCTGCATCAAAACCCGTCGTGACAAAATGACGTTACCGGACCGTGGATGGCCATTAAAAGGTGATGGGTTGGGAAAAGTGAGATTGAAGACAGACATACCGAAAGGGGAAAAGGGCATAGCCCTGCTGATCGTTCTGTGGATCATGATGCTTTTGATCGTCATGACGCTGACATTTTCCGTTATGGTGAGAACAGACGTGTTTTCGACCATCACCTTCAAAGAACAAATGGCAAACAAGTATCTGGCGGAAGCGGCACTGCAAAGGGCAATGATGGAAATCATTTACCGCAACACCCATAAGAATAATCCGGTTCAACACGACGAAAATGATGTGTCTCCGGTGGATGGCACATTTCAGAGCGGCAAGATTGATGACGGTTATTACCGTTTTGCGTTGGCTGATGAAGCGGGAAAAATCAACATCAATCTGTTGACGGACGCATCGGGCATCATCCTGAATAATTTGATGGTCAATCTGGGCGTCGAGAAAAATCAGGCGGACACGATTGTTGATTCCATCCTCGACTGGAAGGACGGGGATGATCTGCACCGGCTCCATGGAGCGGAGAGCGACCATTATATGGGTCTCGCGAATCCCTATAAAGCCAAAGATGCCAATTTTGATAATTTGGAGGAGCTGTCACTGGTGCGCGGCATGACCCCGGATATTCTTTACGGAACTGAAGAAAGGCCCGGTCTCATACAATACCTGACGATGCATTCGTCCATGGCCCAGATCAATATCAATTCGGCAAGGCCGGAAGTCCTCAAAGCCATACCGTCGATGACGGATAGCATGGTTCAGACCATTATCAATTACCGGATGTCGGACAGTGCAAAAAATGACGGCTCCAGGCTACGATCCATGTTATCAGCAGCTGACTTCACAAAAATCTCATCATACGTGACTACGGCCGATTCCAGCGTGTATGCGGTGGAGGCGATCGGCTATCAGAATGAAAAAGGCGGCAACTATGCTCTCAAAGCGGTGCTTGTTGCCGAAGGAACGGACCGGTGCCGGATTGTCTTTTATCAAAGCCCGACTCACATAGAGATACCTAACAATGACACGATATCAAAACATCTTAACTGAGATTTATCCTGTGCTCACCACAGCGGGCCGTATGTTAAGGAAGGGCCTGTTTTTCAGTTTGGCTGATCCGGTCTTTTCATTCGGGAAAGTTGTATGTATTTCGCTGGAGAGTGACGGCGTTTATCTTGTTTACGCCGAGAAAACGCTATGGAAAATAAATGTCAGACATTGCAAACATTATCCCTTGCCGGAGAATCATCTTCTCAGTCCCGAGCATGTTGCCGCTTCGGCATCCGCCTTTGTCAGAGACTTCAAAATATCGAATGCAATGTTTATCCTTGGCTTGCCGCGATCCTGGGCAATCGTTCAAAATGTTGATCTCCCCTCGGCGGCGAAGGAAGACCTTTCGCGGGTTGTTGCATTTGAACTGGATCGTCTGACGCCGCTTTCCAAGGATCACGCGTATTATGATTATATCGCGCAGGGGGAAGATAATCAGAAAATCAAGATTCTGTTGGTCGTCGCCAGAGCGGATCAGATCAATGCTTATCTCAGCGCGCTTGACGCAAAAGGCATTCAGGTAAAAAGAATCGATCTGACTGTATTCATGATGAAGGCCATCATCGCAAATGTTTACCCCAACATCAACACGGTGTTTATATCGCTGAAAGGCGGAATTTATGAAGGGGGACTTATCCTGAACGGAATTTCCACCCAATCCTTTGCGGGCAGTGCAGATGTGAATGATCAGACGGCTGTTGCCGGGATGGCCGGTCGCGTTCAATTGTTGATGAATGAACTTACCCGGAACAGCTATCCTCCCCGAATTGTCGTGAATGCAGATGAAAACGCCTATTGCGTATTACGCGACAAATTCAGACCTGTGACGGTGTCCGATCTGATGAGCGATCTGAAGCGTGACGTGCCTGAACAAAAGAGGGAGCTATCAGCTGCTGCATTGGGCGGAGCGCTCGGCGCGTTTTTGGAAAGCAGCGACGGCATCGACTTGCTGGCGGAAAAGAACCGCCGCATTCCGCAAATGCCGTGGCTTTCATCTATTTTATTGCTGATACCGATTTTGGCGATTGCCGTATTCTGTCTTCTTGCACCCCTCCACTTTCACCAGGAAAAAATTGATATGCTCGACCGCCAAATTCAAACGCTCAAACCCGAGGTTAGAAAAATTGAAGCTCTAGAAAGCGAAATTGATCTGCTGGAAAGCGATATCGAAGCCGTAAACCATTTTAAAAGACAAAACGACTTGACCCTGAATGTCATCAGAGACATGACAACGACTTTGCCGCCGAGGAGCTGGCTTACCCGCCTGAGGATCACCGATGCGGCTGCCGAGATCGAAGGTTATTCGGCATCCGCTGCAGAGATTATCCTCAAACTGGAAAGCTCCAAGTATTTCCAAAAGGTGGAATTTGGGTCACCCACTTTTCGCGATCCCCGGCTCAATACTGAGCGGTTTGTCATCAAGATGGAGTTGAAAAATGGGCTGTCAGAAAACGACCGAAGAACCGAGATAAATGATGAAAAGAAAAAATAAGCTGCTGATTGGATCGATTCCCGCCATCATCATGATGAGCGTTCTTGTTCTTTATGAATACGGTATTTCCGATATCTACCGGAAGGCCGATGAACTCAAGGAACAATACGGCATAAAAATGAAGATACTTGAAAAATATACCGGAAAGATTGCGCGTAGGCCGCTGTTGGAAAATCGGATTGCCGAACTCAAACAAGCCAGAAAAAATGAAGAGAATAAGCTGATCATGAGTCCGACCACGGCGATTGCTTCCGCCAATTTGCAGAATTCGATTAAAGGGGTCATTACGGGCCGGGGCGGGGTGATCAACAGTGAAAGGGTGGAGAAAACGGAAGAACGGGGGAAATTTAAGATCATCAGTGTTACGGTTGATGCGGTATTTCCGGATATCAGTGTGCTTTCGGATACCCTGCTGGCCGTCGAAACGCAGACGCCTTATCTCGTCGTGAAGGAGGTAGATGTCCGCGTTCGCAATTATACCGATCCCAAGGAATTGCTCGTGAAACTCAAAGTAGCTGCTCTGGCAGGACTGTGATTTATGAAGCCATCGGAAGGCATATTAAAAAATATCAATGTTTTGAATATACTGCTTATTTCCGTATCTGCCGTTATGTTTTCTTCACTGGCCTATCCATTATTCACGGCTGAAATGGGCGTCCATCTTCCGATAACGAAGAAAGCATCAGTCGGCAGGGAAAAAACAGGGGCTGCCGAAGATATTTCCATGTTTTCTGAATATTTCGTCTTGAGCGAAAATGCTTTTTTACGGCCATTGCTGCCGACCGTTACCGCCAAAAAGGATGCTGCAAAATTGGAAGACTCTGCCGTAACGAAAGAAAAAACGACTGTCCTGGAAAAAATTCCGACCGGACTTGATTTCATCGTGGTGGCCGAGAAGAATTTATTTCACCCGGAACGCCGGATGCCCACTGACAAAAAGGGGGAACAGGCTCTCGTCAGACCGGAGGTTGTCTTTTACGGCGCGATCATTACCAGTGACAAAAAAATAGCCTATGTCGAGGACAAGAAAAATCCGCATTCGACCCCCGGACGGGGAAAGCGTCAGACACCGATTACCGAAGGGGCGATGATCGGAGGTTACAAACTCACCGAAGTCAATCCGGAATCTATCGTGCTCGTCCGCGGCGATGACAGGATGGTTGTCAATCTGCGCGACCATAAAGAAAGGCACGCCCCGGAAATGCCGGCAGGGATGAACATGCCTGCGAAGCAGTCCTCGAGACCGACGGCAGTTCCACCGCCTGGTCTCCACCCGAAACCCGCCGGATCGCCGCCGCCTGCCGCGAGGCCGCAGAATCCCTTGCCGGTGCAGCGGCACGGTCCGAAATCCCTTCCGTCTTCCGGGCCCCAGCGATAACCACTGCGATGAACGCTGCCGCAGGAAGACGAAATGGTCGATAAATCACCATTTCCGGAATCCGCTGCCGGTCGCTCCCGGTGTGAAGTCACTTCTTCATCCGGTCCCGATCCAATTCCCTCTCTTTAACCTGTTTGTTTAAGTTCAAACAACCGGTTGACCAGACCTGGTTGCCCTTCGAACCTTCTAAGGTTACTCACCCTGATATGCCGGGCATAATTTCTTTATCTCATTTTTCTCCTGGAACACTGCAAGTGGTCAAACTGTGATTAAACGGTTTTATCGATAGTAAGAAATAAGGAAGGGAACGTTAAAGTCGGAAAACGGGCGGAAAAACCAGTTTTTCCAGAAACATAGTAGTGCAGGCCTCCTATTCGCCACCATATTATCTACCATTGATAAGCGATTTTTCTATGCTTATTCTAACAGCAAAGTTAGGGCAAAAAAATGTCTGTTTTTCGCCGAAAGGATCGCGAGGCAGAGTCAGGCTGCGGACATCAGATGCTGCAATTTAAGTAAAAATGGAAGGAAAATAGAAATGAAATGAACATGAGAGACGGGTCCAATTCGGATCAAACAAGAGCGTAGTGCAGGTTCCATCTCAATGCGGAAATTGGATCATCATCAAGAAATGTATTTTCGGAAAGGACACCAAAAGGAATGCAAATGAAAAATATTTTAATGGGGTTACTGGGAATAATCGTGCTGAGCGGGGTTTGTTTCGCGGCAGATAAGATGGAGCTCAAGGATGACAGCGACAGAATGAATTACAGCATCGGGTATCAAATGGGCGGCGACTTTCAGCGGCAACACTGGGAGCTCCGTGCGGACGTTTTAATGAAAGGTCTGCGCGATGCCATGAATCATGAACAACCCCTGATGTCTCAGGATGAGATGAACGGGACTTTGCAGAGACTGAAGAAGCAGCTTGCGGCTGATCAGAAAAAGGAGACTCGGGAAAATGATAAGGCGTTTTTGGAAGCAAACGCCAAAAAAGAAGGTGTCGTCGTTTTGCCGAGCGGAGTGCAGTACAGGATCATAAAAGAGGGTTCGGGGAAAAAACCTGCTCTCGCGGACAGCGTGGTCATCAAATATCAGATAAGCCGTGTTGTCGGACAGAAGGTTGTCGCGGCGAGTGCCGAAACGCAGCCAACCACTTACCCGTTAAAGAAGGCGCTCCCCGGTCTTCGGGAAGTATTGCAATTGATGAAAGAAGGCGCGGTCTGGGAGATTGTCCTTCCTCCCGGCCCTTCCCGGGGCGTGAGGGGGGAAGCCCTGGAAAGTGCGCCGGTCTTCATTTATGAGATGGAACTATTATCCGTTAAGGCCGAATAATTGCCGAAAGGGCTGATAGTTTGAATGTGCCACTAATATATAACCATTTGAAGAAGGAGAATGCGTATGAAAACTTCAAAAGACTATCCACTGCAATGCAAGTTTTTAATGGCGGCTTGTGCCGCTATGCTTGTATTGATTATGGGTGTCTCCGCCTTCGCCCAGCCGACCTATTTGCCGGGCGGGACACTGGACCCGACAACCATCCCCAAGTATGTGACTCCTTTGGTGATTCCGCCGGTGATGCCGAAAAGCACAGCTTCCGCGGCGCCCGCGGCTGAGTATGATATTGCCGTCAGGCAATTTCAACAGCAGATTCTTCCCGGGGGCATCTGGGGTTCTTCTTTCCCGAATCCTCAAGGCGGCGCCCCCGTAGGTCCCTTTCCCGCGACAACGATCTGGAGTTACGGACGGGCAGAAGATCCGCTCCCCGATTCATCGGGGATCCCCGGCGGGGCGGCTGGTGTCGCACCGTCTCTAAATTCTTCCTTCAATTATCCGGCCTTTACCGTGGAAACCACATCCGCTGTGCAGACAAGTGTGCGCTGGATTAATGATCTTGTTGATCCCGCTACCGGAAATTATCGGCCTCATTTGTTTGCCGTGGACCAGACCATGCACTGGGCCAATCCGCCGAAAGCGAACTGTATCCCGTTGCCGACCTTAACCACCGACCGGACCGACTGCGAAACCGAGGTTGCCGCCCCTTATACAGGGCCCATCCCGATCGTCACTCACCTGCATGGCGCCCACGTGCAACCGCACAGCGACGGCTACCCGGAAGCCTGGTGGCTGCCGGGCGCTCCCGGTACTAAAGGCATCCCGGCAAGTTTCGGAGAACGTGGAAGCAATTACACTCAGGGGAATAACGCCAACGCCGTTCCCGGATCAGCCTACTACACATACGAAAATACGCAGCCGGCAGCGACGATCTGGTATCACGACCATGCCCTCGGGATGACGCGGGTCAATGTTTATGCCGGTCCTGCCGGATTCTGGCTGATCCGCGGCGGAGCCAATGATACAGCGGCCGGTGTTCTGCCGGGACCTGCACCGACCCTCGCCGGCGGCGACCCGAATTTCACTGCCGCCGTGCGCGAGACGATCCGCGAAGTTCCTATAGTCATTCAAGACCGATCCTTCAACACCGACGGCTCGCTCTTTTATCCGGACAGCCGCACATTTTTCGATGGTTTCACCGGACCGTATATCGGCGGCGCGGGCGTTCCGTCCGGGCCTTCGGATATTTCCTCGATCTGGAATCCCGAGGCATTCTTCAACACGATCGTCGTCAACGGCACGACTTGGCCGAAGTTTGACGTCGCCCCGGCGCGATATCGGTTAAGACTGCTGAACGGCTGCAACTCGCGGGCGTTAAATCTTTCGATGTTCGTCGTGACGGCCGGGGTTGACGGCATTTTCGGCACCCTTGACGATGTCGTCGGCGCAGAAATTCCCATCTATCAGATCGGCGGTGATCAGGCCTTCCTCCCCAACGTCGTGAAGATCACGAAAGGTTTTACCGCGACGCTTCCCGGTGACGGCACGATCCCGGCGGATGTTGCCGCTCCTTCTCCGGAGCAGGCCCTGCTGATGATGTCTGCGGAGCGCGCCGATGTGATTGTCGATTTTGGCGGCCTTGCCGACGGTACGCATGTACGAATTTTCAATACGGCGCCCGACGCGCCATTCGGAGGATTTCCGGATGTGCCGGCTGATCCCGGTACGACGGGTCAGGTCATGGATTTCATCGTGAACATCGCGCTGCCTGCGCAGCCCAGTGATACAGCCTCAGCGCTGCCGCAAAATCTCGTTCTCCCCGCACCGGCAGCATTGGGTGCTCCGACAAACACGCGCCAGTTGTCCCTCAACGAATTGAGTTCCGATCAGGTCTGTGTGGAAATCAGCACAATCGACGGCGCCATCATCGGCATGCTCTTCAGCACCTTCGCCGGTGATCCGGCTTTCGCGGCCAATTGTGCAGCGGCGGCTGTCGGCGCGGGCAATGTCGCGGAACCCATGGGGCCTCGCCAGGCTCTATTGGGCGTAGTGGACGGCCTCAGTCCGGTTTCTCTGCCGCAGAGATGGCGTGACCCGATTTCACAGAATCCGATTCTGAACAGCACCGAAGTCTGGGAAATATTCAACACAACAGTTGACGCACATCCGATCCATCTGCATCTGGTGGGATTCGAAGTGGTCAACCGCGAAGACCTGGATGCGAACGCTCTGGCTTTGGGGAATCTGGTGCCGACTGGAGTCACATATCCACCGCAGCCCAATGAACTGGGGTATAAGGACACCGTCCTTGCCTTGCCGGGCCAGATCACGCGGCTGAAGGCGAAATTCGATATCCCCGGTTTATATGTCTGGCACTGTCACATTGTTGAACACGAAGACAACGAAATGATGCTGCCTTATTTCGTGCACCGCGCGCCGGTTAACTTCGATTTCGACGGCAACGGCAGATCCGATCTTCTGTTTAAAAATGCGGCCACCGGTGCGTCGGTCCTCTGGTTCTTGAATGCCGACGGGACACGCGCCAGCTATAAATCGCTCTTGACCGGTATGGATTGGACTATCGTCGGGACTGGAGATATCAATGGCGACGGTATTAGCGATCTTATTTGGAGGAATTCAGTTACCGGTCAAGCGACTGCCTGGTTCATGAATGCCGACGGAACCCGCGCCAGCTATAAGGTACTCATGACCGATCCCAATTGGATGATTGCAGGTACCGGTGATTTCAACAATGACGGGAGACCCGACCTTCTCTGGAGAAACACGGTTTCCGGTCAGGCGGTTGTCTGGTTCATGAATGCCGACGGAACCCGTGCGGGGTATAAGGCGCTCTTGACGGATCCCAACCGGACGATTGCGGGTGTCGGCGATGTCAACGGTGACAATATCGCCGACATTCTCTGGAGAAACACGGCAACCGGGCAGACGGATGTCTGGTTCATGAATGCGGATGGAACCTCCGCAAGCATAAATACTCTGATGACGTCTATGACCTGGATAGTCGTGGGCACGGGCGATTTTAACAAAGACGGCATATCCGATATCCTCTGGAGAAACACGGCCAGCGGACAGGCCGTCCTCTGGTTCATGAACACCTTTGGAATGCGCACGGACTATAAGACACTTTATACCAGTCTTTCCTGGACCATCGTCGGCACGGCGGACATCAATGGTGACGGTATCGCCGATCTTCTCTGGAAAAACACGACTGATGGCCGAAATGTTGTTTGGTTCATGAACGCGGATGGGACCCCTGCAACCCAGAAAGTCATTCTTTCTGACGCTAACTGGGCCGTAACGGGATACTAAGTTAACCGGCAGAGGCCGAATCCATTTGGCATGGATTCGGCCTCTGCTCTTACCTTCTGAAAAATTCCCCGATACCCTCAATAAAAAGAAAATTTTCTTCTGCAAGTGTGCGCTGAAAAATCCCCTTCAAGCGATCATGGAATACCTGTTGACGAGTCTGGTGGAAAAGACATTTGGTCACACCTCTAACAGAAAACAGGGTTTAAGAAGATTTGGAATTTATTGCCGCAATGGAATCCATTGTTGAAAAGTCCCGCCTGTGAAGACCTTCGTGACGCACGGGAACCTCACCGCCGGAAGAAGATCGTCAACTCTATAAAGTTTGAAGCTTCACGCGCCGATACGGATCTCTGTTCAACGGAGACAGACACTTATCGTTTACATCCTGCGGCTGTCGTAGGCCCAGTGCAGCAGGGCCTGGCGCTGTTTGCGCCGGCAATTCAGGTCGCCGGCCGGGCAGTGTTTCTGCAATTGAGCCATGTGCCTGCGCATGGCTTTCCAGCGTTTGATTTGTCTTTCATCATCGGGGCAGCGTCGTCCCATGTAGTAGCGGCAATACCATTGAAACCAGCCGCGGGGATCATCGGGGTAGATCCAGCCCTTGGCGATCCAGTAGGAGAGAGGTTTTGAGGCGTTCACACCAAAGCAGTTGAGTTTCGGATCATGACGCTCGGCGCACAATCTGGCTTTGGCAAACCAGGCGGAGGGAAATTCGCTTCGGCAGTCGGTCATGTATTTTCCGCCGAAAACGCCCATGGCGAGCATTTGCTTCGGCGTCAGCTGGGGTTTGAATTCCGGATCAAAATCGCGGCCGGCCGGGCGGCTGAGTAGATAACGGTATTTTTTTTGCATCCGGTCGTTGACGATGATTTCTTTGGGCTTCATTTGCGCCTGCACCGAAACTGCAATTTTAATCCCGCTCACGCGGGACGAGTGTTAATTCCCTGTCGCTTGCTGCGAGGTTGTTGATCGTTATGCGAATGATTTTCGTTGTACGACATCCATCACGCTGATTACTGGTTTTCCGTACGCGCGAGATTTTCAAAAGTAGTGAATTTATCGAGAAAGGCTAGCTTGACGGCTCCCGTCGGGCCGTTACGCTGCTTGCCGATGATAATTTCGGCAACGCCTTTATCCGGGTTGTCATCACTCTTGTTGTATACTTCATCCCGGTAGATAAAAGCAATAACGTCCGCGTCCTGTTCGATGGCGCCCGATTCACGCAGGTCCGCCATTTGCGGCCGGCGGTTGGGACGGTCTTCTACTTTCCGGTTGAGCTGAGATAAAGCGATGACCGGCACTTTCAGTTCTTTGGCCAGAGCTTTGAGCGATCGGCTGATTTCCGATATTTCCTGTTCGCGGGAATTTGTATATCCACCGGCCCGCATCAGCTGAATGTAATCCACGACGACCAAGCCCAGGCCCTGATCGGCCTTCAAGCGGCGGGACTTTGCTTTCATTTCCAAAACGGAAATGGCGGGGGTGTCGTCAATATAGAGCGGGGCTTCGGAGAGCCGGCCCGCCGCAGTCGTCAGTTTCGGCCAGTCGGTTTCTCCCAGGAAACCTTTGCGCAGGCGCTGCGAATCAACCTTGGCCTCGGAGGCAAGCATTCTGAAAGCGAGTTGCTCTTTGGACATTTCGAGTGAGAAAATTGCCACAGGTGTCTGAGTCTCCAGAGCGGCATGCTGCGCGATGTTAAGAGCGAAGGCTGTTTTACCCATGCTCGGGCGCCCGGCGATGATAATGAGGTCGGAATTTTGCAGGCCGGAGGTCATATCATCAATTCTGTCGAATCCGGTGGCCACGCCGGTGATGAGTTCCTTGCGGGTGAAAAGGTCTTCGATTGCCCGAAAGCTTTCCCGGACGATGTCCTTAATCGGATAAAAGGAAGGCCGCACCTTATTTTCGGAAATCTCGAAAATACTGTGTTCGGCTTTATCCAGCACCTGGTCGACATCCGAACCGGTCTCATAGCAGCTGTTGATGATTTCGGTCGCCGATCCGATGAGCCCGCGCAGAATCGCTTTTTCTTTGACGATTTTTGAGTAGTTGGCGACGTTAGCTGCCGACGGGACATTGTCCACAAGCGAAGCGAGATAAGCAGTGCCGCCGACCGAATCCAAAAGCTGTTTATCTTTGAGGGCATTGCTCAGAGTGATAATATCAACAGGTTCATTTCTGTCGGAAAGTTCCACGATAACGGAAAAGATTTTCCGGTGCGCTTCATTGTAGAAATCGCTTTTATTGATGATTTCCAGCGCCGCATTGATGGAACCGTTTTCCAGCAGAATACTTCCCAGAATGGACTGTTCCGCTTCGACATTCTGCGGGGGAAGCTTATATAAGGACGGATCGATGTCTTTCATGATTCTTCGCCGACGACATTCACTTTCAGTTCCGTATCAACTCCCGTTGCCAGTTTGATCCTTACTTTAAATTCTCCCAGTGATTTGATTTGCTCATCGTGGACAATCATCTTGCGGTCGATCTCGAAGCCTTTTTCCTTGAGCGCAGTTTCAATATCCTTTGAGGTGACGGACCCGAAGATCTTATGCTGATCTCCTACTTTACGCGATAGTGTAATCGTAACGGCGGCAAGGCGGGCTGCCAGATCCTGGGCATGACTTTTTTCCTTCTGGGCTTTTTGCAGGATACTCTTCTTTTCGACTTCAAAGACTTTAATGTTTTTATCGTCCGCCTCGACAGCCAGCCCTTTCGGAATAAGCAGGTTGCGGGCATAGCCGTCATTGACTTTAACCAAATCTCCGGCCTTGCCTAAAGAAGGTACGTTTTGCTTCAAAATAACCTTCATGGAAAACCTCCTGTTAGCAGTAAATTATGTATAATTAGTTTGTCGCCTGGTCTTTGCGGAAGTATTTACGAAAATCAATCCAAATATCGAAGAACCCCACTGCTGCTATTGCTATCATAAGAATTTGTTGAATCGCAATTAAAAAATAAATGAGCCAGCGGAAAAACATGGAGATATTTTTATTCTGAAAAAAGAAGCTAACAATAGCAAGGCCTTGCAGCAGATAAACGAAGGACGCAATCAGGAAAATATTAATGCCAAAAAATCTGATGTAAATCTGCGGGATGAAGCATAACCCTCCGCCTGCGATAAAAAACCACACCAGCCAGTTCGGCGCCTTCCATTCGGACATCGCGGATAATGCTGATGCGGTAATGCCGGCTTTGCTGAGCAATCTATTGCCGATAATCACATTGATCCAAATGGTGAATAATGCGGCGATAACGCACAGAGCGGGGAAAATTCCGGAAAAAAGTTGAACAATTTCGGGTTTGCTTTCCTTAAGTGATTTAATTTCTTCGGGGCCCAAAGGTAACTGGCTGTAAAGCTTTATGTTCATGTCGACGGCTTCCGCGATGTGCTTTTCGACGAGCTGCCAGGGGCTGATGGAAAGCTCAAAGCCGCCGTAAATAAAATAAAACGCAATGGCAGCCAGGATGGCGAAAGAAGGCAGAAGAATGATGCTGTTTATTGAATAATTTTTCACCGTTGCGCGGGTCATCAGTACGCCGGCCAGTCCCATCGCTGCCAGGGTAATGACGGGCAGGGCGGCATGCATAAACGAGAGGATGACGAGCGTGATGCACAGCCCGGAAAGTAAGGCAATCAGCGTTTTCATCGGGTCATTGAGCATGCCCAGCAAAAATACAACCAGCGGCAGCACAGCAAGAAATAGCAGCCCGACAAAAGGAATCAGGGAGGCTGCCAGAAAAAATGTGATGATCAGCAACAGCCGGATAAACGGGCTTGCTGTGGAAAATGCGTTAAAATTCGTCAAGAAAATATAACCTGCGTTGAAAAATAGGTAATGGATTTAGTTAATTCAATAAATATGCGTGGATAAAACCAAAACCGGCCGGCTCTGATCCGCAAGGACAAAACCGGCCGGCCTGATGAAAATCTATCGGCCTTCTGCAGTGACAAAAGGCATAATGGCGATTGTGCGGGCTCTTTTAATTGCAACCGTCAGTTCTCTTTGATGGTACGCGCAGTTCCCCGTAATTCTTCTGGGCATGATCTTGCCGCGTTCCGTGACAAAATTATTGAGAATGACCGGGTTTTTGTAATCAATTTTAATATTGGAGTCCGTGCAGAAGCGGCAAAATTTCTTTCTGTGGAAAAATTTCTTCTGGGGCGGACGTGATGGTCTTTCACCGTTCGTTATGGCCATGGTTATTCTCCTTTCGTAGTATTTTCTTCGCGAGTGATGGTCTTTCTGAAAGTCGGTCTGCCTTGTCTCGCATCGCCGGCCGGTTTTTCTTCTCGGTTGGCTGCCGGGTTATCCGTTTCAATGCGGATCTGTGTTCGTTTTACTTCCGCGGCTGCAACTTCTGCATCCATCCCTTCACGAGTCGTGGCGCCTTCTTTGGTCACGGTCATGAATTTCAAAATCCGGTCGTCGATTTTAAAATTTCTTTCCATTTCGGCCACGATGGAACCGTCACCGGCGTAGTCGATGAAAAAATAAAACCCGTCTTTTTGTTTGTTGATTTCGTAAGCCAGACGCCGTTTGCCCCATTTTTCGGCTTTGGCGATGACCCCTTTACGTTCGGTGATGATGTTGGAAGACCGGTCCATAATGGCGGTCAAATCTTCTTCCGACACATCCGTTTTGGCAATAGCGATAACTTCGTATCTTTTCAAAATTTCCTCCTTTCGGCTCTAAAGCCCCTGATTTAGTTCAGGAGCAAGGGAAGTCCTTATTCGTAGTGTTGACGCGTTTTATATCAGGATCATTGGAAAATCAAGGATTATATTTAAGTTTACAAGGCGACTGAAAGCCATCTTTCGTGAATGCAATTGCGATCCGGAGCGATGATGAAAGCTTTGACGGAAAAGGGAAAAAGATTTTAAATCTGCAGGATTTGGTGTAAACCTCCGCAACGTTGTTAAGATGCTGTTCATTTGCAAATTGTTTTAATCCCGCTTTAGCGGGACGAGCGTTAATTTCCTGTCGCTTGCTGCGAAATAATGAACGTTCATTTCATATCGACAGCTTGCTGCGAGGTGGCTGGTTGATTAAGTATTTTGCATTGGAGGCTTCTCGATGCGATCTCATCAAAAGGAATGAAGATGTTGAATGATTATCTCCACAATGATCTTGATCTGCCCGGGGCCTGGTCTCCATGGTTTGCCCACGAGTATCTTGCCTACTTTTGCGTTCAGGCCTCAGATGATCTCATGTCCTTGCCTCCCGTGTCCGTAAAGGGCAATCCCGGTTACGGAGACAAACGATGGCCCACAGGTCCCAAACACATCGATGTTTACAAGGAGAGCTATCAGATTCATCGTCAACTGGACCCGTTCTGGTCCTTTGATCATAAGAAAAGAAACGGCGATTTTGCTCTGCATACGCCTTCCGGAAAGACCATTGAGCCCTGGAAAATTCTTGTCATTTACAGCACAGAGCCCGATCTCTACACGGACGATGATCTGAAACTGCACAAGAACCAGCGAATCACCGGGGGGGGCGCACGGCTGGCGGCACATGTATTTTAAGCTGATGGGAACAACTTACGGTATCGCGCCGCAATCTTTCCGCGTTCATAGAGATCTGGCGGCATTGGCCTTTGAAAACCGCGAAGACTACTGGGGCTGGCGCTATCTTGCACGCGGTGCGCACTATCTGGCTGATCTGGGGCATCCCTTTCATGTCAAGGGATTGCCCGGTTCATTTCTGGTCAGGAATTATTTTACGCGGCAGGAAATTTTTAAAATTGTATCCGCACTGCATCAGAGTTATGAAATCTATGTGGAGCGGCGTTTTCGTGAGGGCTTTGAACCGTTTAAACAGGCCCTGCTGCAAGGAGCGAGGGAAGGACAGAGTGAAGGTGCGGATGCCGGGCTGCAAGCCTATATTAAACGGTCTAAGAAGAGGCATAACCCTGTATTTTATTATCTGCTGGATCAGTTCGGCCGGGGACTCCTGGATGCTTTTGCCAAAGGCGATGAAGTCTCTCAACTGGATGCTGCGGCCGGTAGCAACCGCAGTTCTAGGGACGCGGTAAAAGTGCTTTTCAAAGATGAGAATCTGCCCAAACTGGCTTTTCTCGACGAGATCACCTGCGAGATTCTGACGGACGTCGGCAGAATGCAGGGGGCGCTCTTTAACGGCTTTGCCTCTCGGGGGAAATTATACCGGAATCGATAGGGCTCGGCGCCGGTTGACTGGTTTCCCTTTTCGCATACGTGTGGGCCTATGTTTTATTTACTGCTGCTTTTGGGCGTTACCCCGGTTTCCGAACGACGCACAGCGGCAATAGAATCAATTGCCGACACGGGGAGCTTC
>Ga0351971_1093_pt4 | contig 15641 bp, 10 predicted proteins | sample BONcelFGM3001F11_FD_206746 | JGI IMG/M metagenome (GOLD analysis project Ga0351971, IMG submission 206746) | Enriched cells from coal bed in the Powder River Basin, Montana, United States - BONCAT cells FGM rep2 HSBNCT.FGM.300.1.F11 ...
TATGCGGGCATCATTGAAATGAAGTGCTCGGCGCAGGTTGTCTATTGCCTGACCCTGTTGCTGGAGATTCACCGCCATTTCCCGGCTCCGGAGGAACGAGCCGAACAGCAGAACCATTATGGACATCAGGAGCGCGGACAAGGTTATGACAAGCCAATGACTTGTGGGCAGGAAATAGAAAAGCGGAAAGGAGGACAGGGTGGTGAGCGCCAGCAGGTAATAGCCGATTCGTCTCCAGATCATGGATCGCGGTGACTTCCAGGAAATGATATAGCGGCAGTGCCAGTCGCCGTGGTGCAGACATTCCGGGTGTTCCACGGTCGCGAATTCACCGGTGAATATTTCAGCAACGGCTTCAAACATGCCCAGGCGATTCTGACACTGGTAGAGTTCTTCTTTGACACCGGGGTTGGGTGTGGCGATGAGCTCAATTTTGTTGTCGGACAGGCTTTTGCTTTTAATGGAAAGGTGACGGCTCAGATTCGTGGCGATTTTTTCGACGGCCCAGTAGGCCATGGCCGGCGATAGAAATCCGACAACGGACTGACGCAGAATACTGGAGACAGATGATTTGGGAGAGCCCATATAGCGGCCGGCCTGTTTGGCAACTTCGGGGTTGTTGGTGGCGCGGCTCGCATATTCGTGAAAGAGGTTGACTTGCTGCTGCGTCAACCAGTGTCCCTTGTCTTCGATTTCATAATTGGTGATCCCGGCGTAAGACAGCAGTTCCTTGAAATTCAGATCCGGATAATCTTTCTCCAGGTATTCGAGATAGGTTTTAACGATCATGCTGTTGTATAAAGGTTTATCAATCATTGTTTGGCCGCGGTTCCATATCTCATTCTGAAGTTGAGGCGCATATATTCCGTATAGTCTTCCGCATAGGGATCCGTCTTCATGATCCAGAGCTGGTAACGCTTTCCCGTTTCAACGCCCTGCGCGGGAAGGTAATCGGCCGGATAGACGAGCAGCGGAATTTGATCCGTTGCGAAATCTGCTCCCAGTTTATGGAGAACCGGGAGAACCGTATTCCACGGCAGTTGGTCGTCGACGACGAAAATCGAAATTCCGTTCAGGAGGTCCGACAGATTTAACCCGAGGTCGGAACGATTGACGATGAAGAAAGCCGCGGGGCCGCTATCAAGGCACAGGCAATACGTCCGGCAATTCCGTTCGAAGCCCGCCTCGTGAAATGCGGCTTCGAGAACCGGCTCCGGCCGATGAAGACCGAATGCGTCCATCACGAGACCGCCGGAGTGCGTTTCATAAAAATTCCTAAGCACGGCGAAGTCTTCGGGCAGGCACTGGCGGACGCTGCATCCTGCCGGCATGGGCGCGCCGACGGTTGAGGGATTGAAATGCATGTATGAAAAGAGGTCCAGGGAACTCGCTTTGGGATTATTCATCTGGCGGGCAAAGCCCCCGAAAATCTTGTCGACGACACGGTTATCCGGCCGGTAATAGGTCATCACGTAGCGGATGCCGTATGCGTGGAACCGGTAGCACCCGTTCAGGTAGTGAATAATCTGCCTGAGAATCAGTAAACCGGGAATTTTACTCTCCAGCGGCTTTGCCGAAAAGTGTTGAATCACCCACGAGGGTTCATAGGCGTGAACCATCGCAATGTGGCCGTAGATCGTGCCGTTTTTTTCATAGGTAAAATGGCGGGCAATTTCGGGATTGTCCTGATACAGCCGGCGATACGTTTCTTTAAATACGTTGCGGTAAGGGTAGAGATGCTGATACTTTTCACCGTAAATAAATCCCGTATCAAAGAAAAATTCCCAAAGAGCCTCCATGTCTACAGTGGTGGATACGCGAGCGCTGGGGTCCAGGTACGCTCCAACGAGGTGATTGAGCCGGCTGTAGGAGATCACGTCCATATCCGTGACGGCAAAGCCGCTATGGATGAGGCTTGTTTCCGAATCCGGTCGGCAATAGACAACCTGCGCCGAGCACTTCATTTCAATGATGCCCGCATAATGGATGGACAGTTCAGGAATGATCATTCCCGCCATCAGCGTCTGCTCGGCCGGGGAATCCTGTATCGCAAATCCCGACGTGGAAATATCGAATACGTCTCGTTCGATGCGTTCGGGGAAAAAAGGATGCTGAAAACTGATGGTAAAAGAAGGCGTAATGTGCCGCCGCGGATTTCTGCTTATCCGTTTGGGAAATACCCGGGCTTCCTCATTCACAGGGGCGCAAACGAGTCTGCCTTCCCGCAGATTCATTCCGTCGCGGATGCAGCGGCACGCCCCGGAATAGACTTTAACGCTGTTTTGATACAAATCAATCCTGACGATTTCATCCGGGGGGGTAAACTCCAGTTTATCTGCATCATCCGATAATTGAATGCTGAACGCATTGGGGGTGAAGTCGACCAATCGCCCGACGTATTTTTTGTCATTCAAAATAACTTCGCAGGCCGCATTGCAGCCGCGATGGCGTCTTGTCGAGCGCTTGGTCTTCACGAAGCCTTCCTCGGGAAGCACCACCGTGAGACTGTGCCCCCGCAGGCGGGTCGTCTTAACGGGCGCCATAATAATGTCGAGACCGTAATCGATCATGAGAAAAGTGGCCTGATAGTCGGCGAGTGCCGGTTCCGCGCCGTCAAAAACCAGCTGGCACGTGAGATCTTTTCCCATGCAGGGTTGCGGACAAGCGTCCAGCACAATATTTTGATTGCGATATTTGTCAAAAAAAATAATCGATATGGGGCGATCCACGAAATTCAGATGATTGAGCTTATTGATGAGTTTGGACCGCGGGATCTTCTTTTCGGAGCCGGTCATGACGAGAAGCCCGTCGTTGCGAAACAGCCTCGATGAAAGAAACGCATCGGGTTCCGGGGATAAGCCATTTGCCGACGATTGACAATCTTCGTTCATATCGCTTCCTCCTCTATCCTAGTCCGTTAATGATAACGAAGCTTGAAATTAGGCAATTCTGACTTATGCATGGCATGGCGATTTATATCTGAATATCGAAACGATTGTCAATCGCTAAATGGTTATGATGGTGACTTGAGTCACTACAATGGTATTGATAAATTGCGCTTGTGGTTTCATCATATTTTTGCCAAAATAGGTTCATGAAAAGAACGAACGTGCAAGGAGAAATGATAATGTTCAAAATCATAAAGAAACTTCTGCCGGTTGTCTTGGGTGCCTTGACGCTGATCGCCGGTTGCACGCCTTATGAATCGAAGGTTGTGCCTTTCAGGACGCCGCAGAGCAGTCCGAACGCCGTCTATGTTGACGGCGCAGCAATTGCCGCCCGAAGTTTTATCGACGCCGAAGAAGCAAAAGTTGCGTTTGGTTTTGACATCCGGCAGGCAGGCATCCTGCCGGTACAGGTGGCCTTTGACAACAAAAGCAATCATCCCCTGATGATTATCGCCGAGCAGACATTTTTGATCGATGCGGAGGGCAACGTCTGGCCGATCCTCGAACAAAGACAGGCATATGACCGCCTGGCAAAAGAAACTGAGCTGGGACGGGTGGTTCCCGAAGCGACCAAACGGGGAGTGCTTTTCGGCGTCGCCGGCGCCGTGATTGGAGCGGCGATCGGCATTGTTACCGGAACCAACGTGGGTGCCGCCGCCGGAAAAGGGGCGGCGGTCGGCGTAGCGGCGGGAGTCGTTTCCGGCGGCGGACAATACGCCATGGACCAGTCGGATGTGCAGGCTAAAATCAAGGAGGATTTACGAACGCGGTCGCTGCAATATCGCGCCGTGAAGCCCGGGGAACTGGCGCACGGTTTTATTTTCTATCCCGGAGAAGCGAAGACGGCAAAAGTCCTGCGTCTGCAAATCAAGGAGATGGATACGGGCAGAATATCAACGTTTAATATGAAACTGTAATAAACCAGAAAAGGAGATGATGACCATGTCGAAAACAATAGATGATCTCAAAGACGCCTTTGCCGGTGAATCGCAGGCGAACCGCAAATATCTGGCATTTGCCGCGAAGGCAGACGCTGAAGGGTTCCCTCAGGCCGCCAGGCTTTTTCGCGCAGCGGCGGAAGCCGAAACCATCCATGCCCATGCCCATTTGCGGGCGATGAAAGGGATCGGGTCCACCAAGGACAACCTGCGCGAAGCGGTTGCGGGCGAGACGCACGAGTTTACCAAAATGTATCCCGAAATGATTGAGCATGCGAAAGCCGAAGGGCAGAAGGACGCCGAGCGGTCGTTTAATTATGCCAATGAAGTGGAAAAGGTTCATGCGCGGCTTTATCAGCAGATGCTTGAGGCAGGGGATGTCGCGACGGACGCTTACGCCTATTATGTTTGCCCCGTTTGCGGCTTTACCGCGGAAAAAGATGCACCGGAAACCTGTCCCGTTTGCGGCACCAAGGGGAAGATGTTCAAAAAAGTGGATTGACGGGCAATGATTCGTTTGGGCCGCTCAAAAAAAGCAGCCCGGGACGTGACGGAGCTTTAACGGGGCGTTGAAAAACCCTGCTTTGCAGGCTGTTCAAAAAGGTTTAGCTGCAAGGCATCGCGAGGATCGAGCAGCGGAGCGTACTTTAAGGTACGTGAGCAGCGAGAGCCGAAGCGTAACGCCGCAGATGAGCCTTTTTCAACAGCCTGTTGAACCGGTTATTCCGGCCGGACGCACCGGCCGGTTTCTTTTTACTTTTTCGTTAGGCCTGCGACTCGGATCAACTGGACACAGACATGAAAGAACTCCTCATCGTTTCCAGCGGCATCATCCTGTTTCTTGTCGGTATGATTCGCCTGTCATCCTCGGTTCGCCACGTGATGAACGTCAGAATTAAGGAACTGATCAGGTATGCCGCGGATAAGCCGCTCTACGGGCTGGTGACCGGCGTCGTTTCCGCTATCGTCTTTCAGAGTTCGTCGGCCTCGACGGCGCTCACGATCGGATTCGTCAGCGCCGGTCTGATCAGTTTTTACAGTTCGCTCGCCATCATTCTGGGCGCGGATATCGGTACGACGCTGACGGTCCAGTTTGTCGTCTGGCGGTTTACGGAGCTTTCTCCTTTTTTCGTCTCAATCGGAGGGCTTTTGTGGCTGACCCGCCGGGACAACTGGAAAACGGCGGGTGAAATGATTTTCTATTTCGGTCTGATCTTCTTCGGGCTGGACCTGATCGGTCAGCAGGCGGCCGAGCTCAAGCAGTCTCCGGCCTTTGTTCAGTATTTCGCGATGACCAAGAACCCGCTGTACGGGATAGGACTGGGGATGGTCATTACGGCGATCGTTCATGCTTCGGCGATTCCGATCAGTATTCTCGCGCTTCTGGCTCAGCAGGACCTGATCCTTCTGGAAAACGCCGTACCGGTCGTCCTGGGCGCCAATATCGGAACAACCGTGACGGCGCTCCTGGCCGGAACGGTGGCGAATGTCAGCGGCAAAAGAACCGCCGTCTCCCATCTGATCTTCAAATGCGGCGGCGTTTTGCTTTGTCTCGTCATGTTCCCTTTTTTCCTCGACCTCGTGAAGGGCATGTCCGCAAGTGTGGCCGAGCAGATCGTCTGGTCCCATTTTTTACTGAACCTGCTCATTGTTGTCATGTTTATTTGTTTCCTGCGCCCTTTCGCCCGGTTGATGAACAGACTTCTGCCCGGTGAAGACAGCGCGCTGCCGATCTGGCCCGAGTATCTCAATGAGAAGGATTTGATCAATCCGGTTAAATCGCTGGATCACGTGCTCCTGGAGCTGCAGCGTCAAACGAAACTTGTTCAGATCATGTTCGCGAGAACCCTCAATCTCATGTCCCGCTATGAGGAGGGCAGAAATCGGGATATCTCCTACGTGGAGATAGTCGTCAACAATCTGCGCAGTCAGATTGTCAGGTTTCTCTGGAGGGTTTCCGGCCGCCCGTTATCGACACAGCTCTCCCGGCGGGTGTTTGCCTACACGGCCATGGCCGGGGATATCAAAAGCATCGGCAATCACATCCAGTCGATCAGCGTACTGGTCATGCAGCAGGCGGCAAGCAAGGTGAAGTTCAGCGGCTGCGGCGAAAATGAACTTCTCAGTATCATTGGACTTGTCGAACGCAATCTGGCGGACGCTTCCTTGCTGCTCTCGACGTTCGACGCGGAAAAAGTCCGCGATGTCATCCGCCGCGAGGAGGAGATCGACGTCGAGGTCAAGGACGCTCTGGATAATCATCTGATGCGGTTTCACAACCGTGAATGCACTCCGGAAGCCGGTCCCATCTTTGTAGAAATGCTGGGTCACCTGGAACGCATATCCGATCTGTGCAACAATCTTGCCGAGTACATCCGGGACATTCAATAAGACACACACCGCGAAAAACGTATTGCCTGAATCGGCAATATCCTCTATAATGACGCACAAATATGATCATCCGCCAAAGGGGGTATTCATGGATAAAAGAATGAACGCGTTGGCTTTTGCTCTGGAAAATGAAGAAAAAGAGCGCGAGTTTTACCTGGCCCATGCCCGGAAAACCAGGAATATGGCGGGCAAGAACATGTTCAAGCAGATTGCCGATGAAGAAAAAGAACACTATGAGATGCTGAAGAAACTCCATGAAAAATGGACCTTGCAGAAGAAATGGCCGGCGACCGTTCCCCTGAAAGTGAAGCAATCGCTGGCCGGAACCGTCCTACGATCCATGGCCGGCAAGAAGTCCGCCCGGATCACCGGCACCGAGGAAGAACTCAAAGCCATCCGTACGGCAATTGATTTTGAAGCTCGCGGCGTTGACTTATATTCCAAGTTGGAAAAACAGAGCACGGACCCGAAGGAAAAAGCGTTTTTTAACATGCTGGCATCCGTGGAGCGCGAACATTTGCTCTCGCTTAAAGAGACGGAGGAATTTCTGTCGGATCCGGCCACCTGGTATCAACATATGGAGCGCTCGGGTCTGGACGGGGCATAATTTCGTTTCCACGGAAGAATGCCCTGGGTGACGGCGCGCAGGGAACAGTCGCGATAACCTGACCACACTGATGACCTGAAGGTCACACGAGGCGGCACGAGGTTACAATAACCTGACCACACTACTGACCTGAAGGTCACATAAGGTGGCACGAGGTTACACACCGTTCCCTATAAATATGTTACGAATCGGTCATTTCCAGCTTGCAGGACAGGTCCGTCCAGAGGGTGTAGGCCTCGGCCAGTTCATTTTCAATGCGCTTGAACTCGATCTGGAGTTCTCTGATTTTAACAGAATCCCTGTGCGTCTCCGGATCGCACAGAGATTTTTCATTGGCGGTCTTTCGAGCCTCGATGACTGCAATTTCTTCTTCTACCCGGGTCAGGTCCTTCTTAAGGGCGGTTTTGATTTTCGCGAGCCGGTTGCGTTCTTCCGCTTCCAGCCTTTTCTTGTCTTTTGCCGTCGGCGTCTTTTCTGCGGCCGAACCTCCCGGGCTGTCTTTTTTAGCGACGACGGCCGTCATTTGAGCGCGTTTTTCGATGAAATAGGAATAATTGCCCGGGTAATCCGCGATCGCCCCGTCTTTAAGCTCGAAGACCTTGTTGACCAGGTGATCGAGGAAATAGCGGTCATGCGAAACAATAGCCACCGTCCCCGAATAGTTGATGAGGGCGTTTTGGAAGATATCTTTGGTTTTGATGTCGAGGTGGTTTGTCGGTTCGTCCAGGATCAGGAAGTTGGTGTCGAGGAGCATGATTTTTAGAAGCGCCAGCCGCGATTTTTCCCCTCCCGAGAGAACGCCTATGGACTTGTAAATATCGTCGCCGGAAAAGAGAAATGCGCCCAGCAGGTTACGCTTGGTCTGATCGTCGGCGGATGTCGGTACGGCATTGATTTCTTCCCAGATCGTGTTTTGGTAATTGAGGTTCTGCGAGCTTTCCTGGGAAAAGAAGGCCATGTTGACGCCGTCGCCGTAAGTCACCTGGCCTGCCGCCGGCTGCTCCGTCAGGCTCAGAAGTCTCGACAGTGTCGACTTTCCCGAGCCGTTCACCCCGACGAAAGCCACCTTGTCGCCGCGGAACAGTGAAAAATTTAAACCGGAAAAGACCGTCAGGTCCCCGTAAGCGTGCCCGAGGTTCACGACCCGGACGACTTCCCTGACGCTCTTTTTGCCTTCCGGAAAACGCATGGCGACGCTTCGTGAACCCGCGTCTAACCTAATGTCCTTGAACTTTTCCAGCATTTTGATCCGGCTTTGCACCTGGGCGGCTTTTGTTGCCTTATAGCGGAAGCGCTCGATGAACTCTTCAATTTTTTTGATCTGCGCTCTTTGCAGCTCCATTTCCTTTTTGAGCGCTTCGAGCCGCCGGTCTTTTTCGGCAAGGTAATAGGTATAGTTCCCTTTATAAATATGGATGCGGCGGTTGGCGAGTTCGGCGATTTGCGTGACGATCTTGTCGAGAAAGAAATGGTCATGGAAAATAACCAGAATGGTGCCGGGGTAATCCTTTAGATAGTTCTCCAGCCACTCCATGCTCTCCGTATCCAGGTGATTGGTCGGTTCGTCAAGCAGCATGATATCCGGCTGTTCAAGAAGGATCGCGGTGAGGAGGATGCGCATCTTCCAGCCGCCGGAGAACAGATCGCAGGTTTTGTCAAAATCGCTTTCGCGAAATCCGAACCCTTTCAGGATTTGCTTGGCCCTCGCTTCAAACGCGTATCCGTCGCGGGCGGAAAATTGAGCGGTGGCATCCGCATAGCGGCGCGTGAGTTCGCTGTATTCATGGGTATTCGGCTTAGCCTCGGAAATGTGCTGCTCCAGGGAGCGGATGGTATCTTCCAGCTCGGCGATCCCGCTTTTCTGCCGCAGATAATCGATCAGGCCCGTCGCTTCGAGTTCGACCAGATCCTGGGGAAGGTAGCCGATTTTTTTTTGCTTCCGGTCGGGGATATCGATAAAGCCGGAATCGAGATGCACCTCGTCGAGGATCGCCCGAAAGAGCGTGGTCTTGCCGGTGCCGTTGTCACCCACCAGTCCGATGCGGCTTCTGGGATGAATTGTCCAGCTGATGTCGTCGAACAGCTGTCTGTCCAGAAAGGACAGGCTGACGTTGCGAAAATAGATCACGGTGAACTCCCTCTTTAAATCTGCGGGACTATAGGAAAATTGAATTTCGATGTCAATGGATTAATGACGGACGGAAACTGCGCCGACGCTTTGAGTCGAAAACGGTTTCGGGAACGATGAGACGAGAGAGATACGGATAGCCGGCTTTTCACCTGCTCCGGATGTCGCTCTCCTTAAACGCATCAGGATTTTCTTTCGTCAGCCAGGGTTTAATGTTGATCGTTTCCCCCCAGAAGAGTTTGATATCAGGTGGAGAGGCTCCCCACCAGTTATGGCGGGCGTCAATGTAGATGGACGAGAAGCTCTGAACGGCCACCGCATTTTCAATAAAATTATTTTGAAAAATCTTCGGATTGGATGCGCCGACGCACGTGATGGCGCCCTCGCCCTGATTCTGCCGAAGGGTGCTGTGGGCAATCACGGGGGTGGCGTCCTTCCGGCAATAGACGGCATTTTGAGAACAGTGTGCGATATAACAGTGGGAGATTTCCGGCGATCCGGCATAAATATCGAAAGCGGTCGTTGCGTATTTGACGATGCAATATTCAAACACGCTGTTCACCTTCGTTGCTTCGGCAAACCGGACGGCGCTCAAATAGAAGCCGGGTGCCGGGGAAGCGGAAGCGGCGGTAAAAGTGATCGGCATTGTCTTTGTCCCGCGGGCAATGATCCCGCCGTTTTGCGTAACGAGGGAGGTCTTCTGTTCAAATTCCAGAACAACACCGGGTTCGATAAAGAGGGTTGCTCCGCCGTCAATGGTTACATCTTTGGCAATCCGATACGGGCTGTTCGATAAAATCAGATACGAATCCGCTTTGATCGGGCCAGCCAGATGCTTTTCGGCGATGGGCACGGCGCGCGATTTTCCCTGCGGATAAGGCGCGTCGAGGACAGTGTGCACGTCCACACGGCCCGCAAGGCCGCTTAAAATGTCGTGAACCTTAACAGTGCCCCACCAGTTATCCAGCGCCGTCGCAGACATGCCGCTCATTTCGCCGGTCATGTTGTAGGGCTGATTGTCGAAGATGCTGTTGTGATGGATGACGGCCTGCGTGCCTTTGACGACAATGCCGTTCTGCTTATTTTGCGAGACGGTATTTTGTCTGATTTCCGCGGCGGACTGCACCGTAATGCCCGTGCCGTTATTCAGGATGCTGTTTTCCAGAATCCGCGGCCCCGCCCCGTCGCTTACGGATACGGCCGTGCCTCTGTTTTCGTAAATCGTATTCTTGCGGATGAGGGGTTTGGAAAAAGCGCCTTCAATTTTAATCGCATCCTCATTTTTCGTAAACTCGGAAAGTTCGATCGTCGGGGAAGAGGCCTGGCACGTCACGGCGGTCTGAGCGTTTCTGACGCGGACAAACGTCAGTTTATTTTCCCGGTCTTTCACGTTGGCGAAGATGATCCCGGGCCATGATTGATTTTCCCGGTCCGATTCAAAGCGGATCAGGCGATCGCGATCTCCCTCGGCGGTGAGGCGTCCTTCAATGATCAGCGCACCGCCTGCGGACCTGATCTCGGTTCCCGGTTCGATCGCGAGGTGGGTCTTGTCCCGGACGGTGACATGGGCTGTGAGAATATAAGGACTGGCGCCTGCGTACCAGGTGGTGTCCTGGTCGATGACGCCGGAAACGCTCGTCGGACCGGGGGCGATCGGCATGCCTTCGGCCTGTGTCGCCGGACTATCATTGCCGGCAAAATCGACGGCGGCAATCCGGTAAAAATATTTCTTCGAATTGACCAGCTTCGGGTCGGCGTCGATAAAGGTGTTAAATTCCGTTTTACCGGCAGGTTCGTAGCCGGAAAGCGGCGATTCGGACCGGTAAATGACATAGCCGGCCAGATCCGCCTCGGCGGATTTATCCCAGCTTAAGCCCACGATCTTGTTGCGGCCGGATGTCTTGACGCCGGCGGGTTTTGCCGGAGGTGTAGTGTCCAGCGTGACCGACCCGACGGCATCGACCCACTGCGCGGTATTGCCCGCATCATCCGTGAGATAGCCGGTGACGATTGCTTTTTCAACGTTGTCCCCCGGGACGACTTTATAGACGCCGTAGTAGCCGCCCGGTTCAACTTCCTGCATCTCCAAACGCTTGCGGTACTGCCCGATGTCGAAGGAAGCCTGCATATTCGGTGTTCCCTGGATGACGACTTTGATTTCGTCGCCCGCTTTTTTAGGTTTCCCTTTCGTATCCTGCGTGAGCAGTGTAATGGCCGGCGGCCGTTTGGCTTGAGCAAGCGAGGGCGTGGGAATGGTCTTGACCATGTCCCGGAAAAGATCGTCATTGGCCCGCAGCAGTTGAATGTCCCGGACATTCAATGCCGTCACGATCACCGCAGCGACGATGCCGACCGGATTGGTGGAAAAGCCGCCTTCGTGTTTGCGGACTTTGTTCTTGCCGGTCCAGAGCAGGCGGCCTGTTTTGGTGTCATACATCTTGATCTCCGCACCTACGGCAACCTGCGAATAGAGAACGGCAAAATACTTGTCGAAATCCGAAACGTCCCCTGTGACGACCGCATCGACACCCAGAATCTCGCCCAGCTTCTGCGGAGGCGTGTTGCGGATGGCCTGCGGATCGGTAAGCCCGGCCCGGGTCAATAAATCGTCCACCTTGAAGAGTTCCATGTCTTTGAACGCCAGAGAACTGAAATGGTTGTAGAAGCCGAGCCGCATGGCCCGGGCCCCTTCTTTGCTTCCGGAAAGGTCGATGAAAGGCAAGACGGCGACGGACAGGGGTATGTGTTTTTCCATGTAGGGATCGACACGATAGTCGCCTGAATACAGCGACCGGATTTCCGGGGTGATGAGCGTCGACGGCGTGGCGACAAAACAGCTCTGCAGCATCAGAGCTCCCCAGAGAACCAGACAAGCGGGCATAAGCATGAAAAACTTCCGCATCGCGAAATCCCTCCCTCCCGTTCGATGGGCAACTATACCACAGATGCAGCGGGAATTCATTTTTTTCAACCGGTTGCTCCCGCGGAATCCGTCCTTTGCAGCAATGCTCCCCGGGCCTTACCTGGGTGCGGCGTGAACGTCGCTGCAGCACGTGCGGCTGGTGATGAATTGAAAGTAGTCCGTGAAGGCCAGCTGCCAGGGCTGCATGGTCTTGCCGGTGACGGCCATGAATTTCTGCATGCCGAGAACGCTGTAGGCCGGACGTTTGGCCGCCCGCTGCAAGTCGCTCGTCTTGATCGGCAGGATTTCAACAGTATCGAGATGGGCTTCCTTTATTATCTTGCACGCGAAATCGTACCAGGTGCAGAAGCCGCGGTTGGTGACATGGAAGATGCCGCGGGCGTTCTTGTCGACCAGGAGCTCCGTCGCCGCGGCGAGATCGCGCGTACAGGTGGGCGATCCGGTCTGGTCGTCGACCACCGTCAGTTTGCCGGTTGTCCGGGCCCGATCCAGAATGGCCCCGACAAAATTTTTCCCCTTTGCTCCATAGAGCCAGGCCGTGCGGATGATCAGGTGGTCGTCTGTCAGCTGGCGCAGGTAATGTTCGCCGGTCAATTTGGAGGCCCCGTAGGAGTTGATCGGATTTGCGGGATCGTCTTCCGTGTAGGGGCGGCTGCCGTTCCCGTCAAAAATGTAGTCCGTGCTGTAATGGACCACCGGAATATTCCGGTCACGGCAGGCTTCGGCGATGTTTTTCACCGCCTCGGCGTTTACGGCAAAGCATTCTTCCTTGGCCGTTTCGCAGGCGTCCACGTTGGTGTAGGCGGCGGCGTTGATGACCAGTTGCGGCGCGACGTCGGTTATGGCTTTGCGGCATTCGGAGGCGCGTGTGATGTCGATTTCCTCCTTATCCATGCCGATGACTTCGTGACGGTATTTAAATTGCGCCGCGAGATCACTTCCCAGCATCCCTTTATGTCCCAGCAGCAGTATTTTCATGCTCAGTATTTAACCTCCTTCAGAAAAAGGCCGCATGCGGGGGCGGCGGTACCCGCCTTCTTCCGGTCGCGTGAGGCGATGATGTCCGGAATGTCGTCGGGGTTGAGTTTGTCTCGTCCCGCATCCACCAGTGTGCCGACGATGTTGCGCACCATATGCCGCAAAAAGCCGCTCGATTCCACCGTAATGTCCAGCATGCCGTGGTCCCGTCCGTCGATTGCGATATCACGCAGCGTGCGGACGCGATCTTTGACATCGCAGCCTGTTGCGCAAAAGCAGGAAAAATCATGCCGGCCGGTCAGATAGGATGCCGCCCTGCGCATCCGTTCGATGTCGAGCGGACACCGGACGAACCAGTAATACTGCCGGCCCAGCACGGGACGGAGACGCTGATTCTTAATTCTGTATAAATATATTTTACCCTTCGCGTCTTTGAGGGCATTGAAATCAGGATCGGCTTCCTGCAAATCCGTAAGAACAATATCGGCAGGCAGGACGCTGTTGACCCCGAGAAAGATTTTGTCGACCGGAAGCGGGCTTTCCACTCTAAAACTGGCGACCTGATTCACGGCATGCACGCCCGCGTCCGTGCGTCCGGAGGCGATGATGGATACTTTTTCATGGATGATGCGGCCGACGGATTCTTCCAGAACCTGCTGAATGGACATTCCATTTTGCTGTCTTTGCCAGCCGCAGTACGCCGTGCCGTCATATTCGAGAAACATTTTAAGGTTGCGCATTTTATAAATCTGACTTGCCAGTTTTTTCTAAAAAGGTTAAGCACGAAAACAATCATAATTCAGGGAACAGTTTGCGGCCGGCTTTGCCCGCCGCGATACTAGCCCACGCCCAAAGCAGGGTCAAGATAAAACTCGGCATGTAAAGGAGATTCGATATGAGTGAAGATTTGCAGAAAACAACCCAGGGAAAAATTCAGGCCTTTGAAGCGAAAGTTCAGGCACTGATGAAAATGGGGGGAGAAAAGCAGGTTAAGAAACAGCACGACGGCGGAAAAATGACGGCCCGGGAGCGTCTGGAATATTTATTTGACGCCGGTACCTTTCAGGAAGTGCAGCTGTTTGTGAAACACCACGCCACCCTGTTCGGCATGGATAAGAAGGAGATTCCGGCCGATGGGGTGATCACGGGTTTCGGCAAAGTTAACGGCCGGACTGTTTTCGCCGCATCGCAGGATTTTACGAGCGCCGGCGGCACCCTGGGGGAAATGCACGCGAAGAAGATCTGGAAGGTTATGGATATGGCCATCGCCGCTCAGAAGCCGTTTATTGCGATTAATGATTCGGGCGGAGCCAGAATCCAGGAAGGCGTCCCATCGCTCGAAGGCTACGGCGGCATCTTTTATCGCAACTCGCTTGCTTCCGGCTATATTCCGCAGATTACGGCGATTATGGGACCCACGGCGGGCGGTGCCGTTTACTCCCCGGCGCTTACCGACTGGATCTTCATGGTCAAGAACAGCTCCTACATGTATATTACCGGTCCGGAAGTTATCAAGGCCGTGATCGGCGAAGAAGTGACCCAGGAAGACCTGGGCGGCGCGCTGGCCCATGCTTCTAAAAGCGGCGTCTGCCACGTGGTCACCGAAAACGATCAGGATTGCCTCGATAAAATCAAAATACTGCTGTCTTATTTGCCCGACAGCTGCCAATCGCCTTTGCCCATCTCCGTTTCCACGGATAGCCCCGAACGCCTTTGCCCGGAACTGGATAAAGCGATTCCGGATAAAGCGGCCCGCGCTTACAACATGAAAAACATCATCAAATCCGTGGCCGACAACGGTGAAATGTTTGAGCTCCATGCCCAGTGGGCGCCCAATATCATTGTCACCCTGATCCGCATCATGGGCCGGCCCGTGGGCGTCATTGCCAATAACCCGATGGCTTATGCGGGCGTTCTCAATGTCAACGCATCCGACAAAGCCTCGCGGTTCATCCGTTTCTGCGACGCCTTCAACATTCCGCTTTTGACCTTTGCCGATGTTCCCGGTTACATGCCCGGCACGGAGCAGGAATGGGCGGGCATCATCCGCCACGGCGCAAAGCTGCTGCATGCTTATTCGGAGGCGACCGTTCCGAAGATCACGGTGGTGACGCGCAAAGATTACGGCGGGTCGTATATCGGCATGTGCTGCAAGCAGCTGGGTGCGGATTACGTCATGGCGTGGCCCACGGCGGAAATCGCGGTGATGGGGGCGGAAGGCGCCTGCAACATCATTTACCGAAGTGAAATCACGCAGGCGGCGGACCCGCAGGCGAAGCGGGCCGAGCTGATTGCAAATTACGAGGAGCAGTTCAACAATCCGTATTTTGCGGCCTCATTGGGAGCCATTGAAGAAATCATCCTTCCGAGCCAGACGCGCCGGCGCATCATTGCCGTGCTCGATGCCCTGGAAAATAAAAAAGAAGTGCGCCTCGAAAAGAAGCATAACAATATTCCTTTGTAGTTTGTTGCACCCCAGTGCAGGTTCAAAATAGAAGACAGGGAATGGCTGCAGCCATTCCCTGTCTTTGTATTTTACAGGCCTTTCTTTGTTGCAGATTCTGCCGTCCTGAAAGACGGAGTTTCAAGATCCCCATCGTTTAGCGGACAAGAAAACTTAATAAAATCCGTTATAATTGAAATTTCTTACTAATAATTACAAAAAATCATAATATTTCGTTTACAAAAACTTCCCAAGATGTTATTTCTATCTCCGTCAAATTTGGCA
>Ga0351971_1124_pt1 | contig 15503 bp, 10 predicted proteins | sample BONcelFGM3001F11_FD_206746 | JGI IMG/M metagenome (GOLD analysis project Ga0351971, IMG submission 206746) | Enriched cells from coal bed in the Powder River Basin, Montana, United States - BONCAT cells FGM rep2 HSBNCT.FGM.300.1.F11 ...
TCTGCCGGCAATAATCTTGTGAATAATTAAATCTTCCAGAGATGCAAATTTAACAGTATTTTTACCGAGTTTTATATCTTTTGCTCTGCCTATAGCCTGTCTTTCATATGGGGAAAAGGAAAATACCAGATCAATTCTTATGCCGCTTTTTTCATCAATCAGAGGAATTACCATAGTTTTTTTTACGAAATCTTCCAGTTCGGCTTCATCTAACAGAATTTTAAAGTCAAGTCTGGAAATAATCTCTTTGATTTTATTAAGACTCTCTATATTGACGCCGAGAGTTATATCTATATCTTTTGTGAGTCTTGGTTCACCGTATATAAGAACAGCCTGTCCACCTGTTATCATATAAGGGATTCTATTCTTTTTAAGAGCCTGAGATATTTTTTTCAGTAATTTCTGAAACACTGTTTACCACTTTCGCTATCTTTATATCAATTTCTATGCCTTCCAGAGGATTTTTCAAAGGGAATATGCCGAGAATTTTAGCTTCATTATAAAGAGACTCCATTATTTGAAAATTCTCTTTAATATTTACAGGAGTTTTTCTTAAAAGTTCTTTCTCAAAATTATTCAGTTTCTCATAATCTTTTATCATAATAATCAACTATAATATTTAATAATATTTAATTAATTATAGCATAGATAAAGCAGATCGTAAAGAAAATCCTATGTCCTGAGCAGGTAAATCGAAAGGCTCAGAATTTTTATACTGTTTCCCTTTACCCTGTAGAAAAGACGATCCATTCCATACTGCAATATCTATTTACTCATCAACAACTGTGTCTTCCACGGCAAATTCCCTGCGCCTCTTGAAAGGATTGTCAGGAACAAGGATTTTTCTGGTTTTACTGCCTTCCCATGGCCCGACTACTCCTAACTTCTCCATAATATCTATGAGACGTCCCGCTCTCGCATGTCCGACACGAAGGGCTCTCTGAAGCTGTGAAACAGAGGCAGACCGGGAGGCAAGAACTATATCTACAGCTTCTTCCAGAAGTTCATCTTCCGCTTCAAATTCCTGGGTATTATCCTTCTTTTTCTCCAGATCGACTTTGAATTCTGTGAGATTTTCAGGAGGACTCTGTGTTTCCCAGAAAGCGACGAGTTCTTCTATTGCTTCGAGACTTATATAGGCACCCTGAACCCTCTGAGGTTTAAGGGCACCTGCAGGAAGATAAAGCATATCACCTTTTCCTATGAGTTTTTCCGCACCTGACATATCCAGAATTGTTCTCGAGTCAATCTGTGATGAAACGGCAAAGGAAATTCTGGAAGGAATATTTGCCTTTATTATACCTGTAATAACATTTACGGAAGGTCTCTGTGTTGCCACGACAAGATGTATGCCTACTGCTCTTGCAAGCTGTGCAAGACGGCATATACTCTTTTCAACTTCTCCGGGGGCGACCATCATCAGATCTGCAAGTTCATCTATGATTACAACTATATAGGGCATTGGGAATTTACTTCCTATACCTACAAGATTGATATTTTCTTCTTCCATATCGGCAGGAAATTTTATTTTCTCAGGATTTAAAGCATTGAATTCCGCTATGTTTCTTACTCTGTTTTCCGCAAGGAGTCTGTAACGGTCCTCCATTTCTTTTACGACACTGTCAAGCAGTTCCGATGCCTCGGCAGCATCTACTACAACACGGCGTTCTTTGTTTACTGAAACTAAATGGGGAATGGTTTTATAAACAGACAGTTCAACCCTTTTGGGATCTATCATAGCAAAATGGACTTCATTCGGTCTTGCTTTAAAGAGAATACTCGCCACTATCGAATTAAGACATACGCTTTTCCCTGCCCCTGTAGCTCCTGCTATAAGAAGATGGGGCATTTTACCAAGATCTCCTACAACAGAGTTCCCTGTTATATCTTTTCCGAGTCCCATTGTGAGTTTGGAAGAATTTTTCAGAAAAGCAGCACTTGAAAGTATTTCTCCGAGATATACTCCTTTGGGATTTTTATTGGGTATTTCTATACCAATGGCAGATTTTCCCGGTATGGGAGCTTCAAGTCTTACAGACAGTGCAGCAAGAGCCAGGGCAATATCATCAGAAAGACTGGTAATTTTATTCACCCTTACACCCTTTGCAGGCTGAAGTTCATAACGGGTAATAGAAGGTCCTACCTCCTGATGAACGACTTTGGCTTTAACTCCGAAACTGGAAAGAGTTTCTTCAAGAAGACCTGCTATATTCGATTTATCTTCCGGTATATCATTACAGGGAGGAGGCTCTTTATCAATGAGAATGGAAAGATCGGGAAGTTCAAGTATTTTTTCTTCATCTTTCTCAGATAAAAATCTTTGCGGAACATATTCATCAGGATCCTGAAGATTATCTTCTTCTTCCTCTGTATCCATAGAAGAATCCCCGGGAGAATAAACTTCTTCTTCCTCTGTATCCATAGAAGAATCCTCAGATGAATAAATTTCTTCTTTCCTGTCGATTACCTCATATGATATTATTGCCTTTTCTCTATCTAAATCTAATATCCCTCTCTTATGTATCTCTGCAGAATCCCTGGAAAAAGTCTCTTCTATTACTTCCATAGAAGGTTTTTCAGGGAATTGCACTTCATCTATAAATACATCCTCAGAGATTTGAACCTGTTCATCAGGTTCTTCTTCTGCCAGAGGTTCTTCCTTATCATCTGAAACAGAATTATCTATTTCCTCCGGTTCATGTTTATCTTCTTCCTTAAGAACTTCCTGAAAGCTTGTAGTAAAATTTTTCTTCTTTTTCATTTCCACAGGAGGTTCTTCATCAATCTCCTCTTCTTCATATTCCTCTTCTTCCACATAAAAAATCCAGTCGAAGAGAGAAATTATTTTTTTACAGAGAAGAATAAAAGAGAGATAAATCTTATTAAAAAAGGAAAATATATTCACAAGTCTCATACCGGTCAGAATTATAAAAGATATAAAGGCAGTGGTAAATAACAAAAGACCTGCGCCATATATACCGAGATATTTAGAAATGAAGGCAAGGGACACATGTCCGAAATTCCCGCCTCTATCGGAAAGTAATTCCATCAAAAGGGTAAGGGTAAGGAAAAAGGTCAGGCCACTTCCGATATATTTAAATGAAAGGGATTTCCTCCAGATTAATATTGAAAGAGCTATTAATAAGGGAACAAGGAAAAAACTGCCAAATCCCAGCAAATTTTTCAAACCATTACCAAGGGTCATGCCCAGGGCGCCTACAAGATCAGATCTGCTTGAAAAAAGGAGAATAAACAGAATAAAAACAGAAAAAGAACCGACACAGAGAGTTATTATCTCAGAAGGCAGATGCCATGTTTTTATCTGAACCTTTTTCTTTTTATTATCTGTTTTAGTTTTTCTGGCAGTTTTTTTTCTGGTTTTCTCAACCGGCTTAAACTCAGGTTGTACCACTAAAGAGCCTCCTATCTTATGAGTGACCCGTGATACGTAACGCGTAACGCGTGACGCGTGACGGGAGAATTAATCAAATGGAATCGACTCTAAACTAAATTATAAGTCTCAAGTAATATTTTTAATTTATTTTCTATATCTTCTTCTGTAAGAGGAAGTCTGAAACCTCCTGCTTTAAAACCTGTCATATTAAGAGCCATTTTCACGGGAATAGGGCTGGTAGTCATAAAAAGACCTTTAAACATTGGCATTAAGCTGTGATGTATCTCTCTTGCTTCATCTAAATTTCCCGATAGGAACAGATTTATCATTTTTTTCATAGAAGGTCCTATAAGATGTGAGACTACACTTATAACACCATGGCCTCCGAGACACATAACAGGAAAAGTTTTACTGTCATCACCGCTGTAAACAAGAAAATCCTTCCCGGTCATACTGATTATTTCACTTATCTGATCAATATCACCGCTTGCTTCTTTAAGTGCTACAATATTATCTATGGAAGAAAGTTTTTTCACTGTGTCAGGCAGAATATTACTCCCTGTTCTTCCGGGAACATTGTAGACTATAACAGGTAAAGAGGTGTTTTTTGCTATAGTAGAAAAATGTTCAAAAAATCCTTTCTGTGTTGGCTTATTATAATAGGGCCCCACTGCCATAACTCCGTCCACACCGGTTTTTTCTGCTTCTTTAGTAAGTTCCACACTGTGAGATGTAGAGTTAGAACCTGTTCCTGCAATAACTGTTACATTACCCACTGCTTCTTTCACTACCCTGAAAAGTTTCAATTTTTCTTTATCACTCAGAGCAGGAGATTCTCCTGTAGTCCCACCTGCCACTATACCATCGGAACCTTCATTTACAAGTTTTTTTGCCAGGTCTCCTGCAAGAGAATAGTCAACTTCAAGTTTTTCATTAAATGGTGTTACCATGGCGGTAAAAAGACGACCCCATTTTATCATAATATATTTCCTCCTTTTTCAGTGAGCAGTTATAATTGGTGAAAAGTGAAAGGTGAAAAGAAATAGTTTTAATCGTTTCACGTTTCACGACTCACGTTTCACTTCTTTACTGTTCACCGATATAACCTTTTCTTTAAAATCTACATTAAAAATCTTACCTGAAAATTTTTCTGCCACATATATGGCAGACATGGTATGATTACTTATTTTTTCTGTTTTTATTTTTCCTCCTGCAATGGCAAGGAGAAGAATAAGATTATCAGCAAGATGTTCATCTACGGGAGCACTGCACCGGATTCTATCAACAAGTTTTTTTGCTGCCTTCTTCCCTATTTCTTCAGATGTAACTCCCCTTTCTCCCAGTTTATCTGAACCTGTTATAACAGGGCAGGATGAATTATTTTTAAATTGAGCCCATAAAACTATTCCACAGCCGGAAGACATGGTATGGGAATATTGAATATCTATATTTGCCTTATATCCCTTATCTTTTAAACAGTTAAAAGCACTTTCGGCAATTCTATGTCCTACAGATCTTTTTTCCAGGTCAGAAGAAGAATTTACAATTCCCTGAATCTTTATCAGTTCTCCTCTTTCTGTCAGATTAACCGGAGGATTTTGCTGACCTATGTTATTCCAGCTATTTTTAAATAAAGAAGGTTGAATTTCAATGGTAACCTCTCCGCCTCCCCTGGGATAATACCCTCTTTTAATAACCTCTGCTTTCACAGAACCATACATATTAATATAAGGTAAATAAACCTCTTTAAAATAATCAAAAGGCATAGCCCATTTAACATCTGTTCCTCCTTTAAGATTAATAAACATGCCTTTATCTGAAAAAAGACATGGAGGCAACAGAGCCTGCAGTAAAAGGGATATGGAACCTGCCGTACCTATAGAAATATTTAAATCCTTGCCTTCTATAACTGAAGGGTTATATGACAGAAACATAGAACCTTCAGTGTTTCCTTTAACTTCTGCATTACAGAGTTCTTTAAGGGCTTTAACTGCATGAAGATGCTGGGCCTTGAGTCCCGGTTTACTTCTGCCTTTTCTTATATCTGTAATTTCAAAAGCTCTCCCTGTTATAGTTGAAAAAGCCAGGGCATTTCTAACTATCTGTCCTCCTCCTTCACAGAAAGCTCCGTCTATGGATATCATTTATTTGTGAAACGTGAAAGGTGAGACGTGAAAAGTAAGATTAAATCACGTTTCACATTTCACATTTCACGCTTCACCTCCAATAAATTCCTTATGAAGTGCATTTATAGTTTTTTTCTCATCCTGTCCCTGTACAAGAAAAGCTATCGTTATATGAGAATCAGTAGAACAGAGAACCCTGATACCTTCTTTTCTTAAAACACTGAAAGCTCTGTTCATCACACCTGGCATACCTCTCATGCCGGCTCCTACGGCAGAAATCTTTGAACAGTTCGGTACAACTTTGAAGGAACATCCAAGTTCTTTAAGGGTACACGAGGTTTCATCCAGTTGTTTCATATCTACTATAAAAAGCAGGTCATTTGGATTAAGGGCTATAAAATCAAGACTTATACCATTATGTGAAAGACAATTGAATATTTCTTCTATCTTTCCGCCATTTGCTTCTATAGGGAGATCTATGTGTATCTGTGCAACATTACTGATATGGGCTATAGAAGTGACAGGTCTTGTAAAATACACGTCTCTTTTTTTACCTATGAATGTGCCGGAACTTTCAGGATTAAATGTATTTTTTACTACAAGAGGAAGATTTAACCTTCTGGCCATTTCTACGGAACTGGATTCGAGAACTTTAGAACCGCAGCATGTCATCTCTCCAATTTCGTCAAAATCAATTTCGTCAAGTTTTAAAGCAGATGGAACAACATAAGGGTCAGAAGTCATTATACCATCAACCTCTTTATAAAATTCAACCCTTTCTGCACCTAAGGCATGTCCGAGAGCTACAGCAGTTATATCAGATCCTCCCCTTCCGAGAGTAGTTATATTACCGTCCTGTGTAACACCCTGAAATCCTGCTACAACAGGAATTACTCCTTTATCTATACAGGACTTTAACATGTCAGTTTCAATTCTTTTTATAGAAGCATGTCCAAACTGTTCATCTGTTATTATACCTGCCTGAAAACCTGTAAAGGATTTTGCACTGTGGCCTGATTTCATAAGATGCATTGAAACAAGAGGGCATGCAATAGTTTCACCGCAGGAAGAGAGTAAATCCAGTTCTCCTCTGCAGTCTGTATCAGAGAAATCTTCTGCCAGTTTTAAGAGAGCGTCTGTTGAATAGGGACATTTATCATATCTCAGTGCCGATACTACAACTACAGGGAAAAACCCTCTTTCTTTTGTTTTTATTATCATATGTACAACCTTTTCTCTGAATAAAGGCTGTGCAACAGAGGTTCCTCCGAATTTCTGGACTACGAGTTTCATAAACAATCCCCCTTCTAAAGATCGAGTAATTTATCAAGCCCAAAAGTCAGCCCTGGCTGCAGGGTTTTAACCTTTTTTACAGCAAGAACAACACCTGGCATAAAGGATTCCCTGCTCATGCTATCATGTCTGATAGTAAGGACTTCTCCAGAACCGCCAAAGAGAACCTCCTGATGGGCTACAAAACCTGGAAGCCTTACACTGTGTATTCTTATACCATTCATATCTGCTCCGCGTACAGAAGGGAGTAACTCTTTTTCTGTTACCAGAGGAGGAGCAGGAGAAAAATTCCTGAGCATTTCCCTGGCTGTTAACATAGATGTACCTGAAGGAGCATCTTTCTTTCTGTTATGATGAAGTTCTATTATCTCTGCCGAAGAGAAATAGCGGGAAGCAGTGGCTGCAAATTTCATCATTAATACTGCTCCTATGGCAAAATTGGGAGCTATAAATAAAGGGACAGATTTTTTTTCTGCCTCTCTGTTAAAGTGCTGCAGTTCTAAATCACTGAAGCCGGTAGTGCCCGAAACTATAGATAAACCTCTGGAAAGAGCTATTTCTATATGTTTACATGCTGCTTCATGACAGGTAAAATCCACAATAATTTCATCTTCTGATTTTTTCAATATTTCTTCAAGACTGTCTGTTATGGTAATTCCTATTTCAGGGATACCTGCGACAGTACCTGCATCAACACCTGTAAAATTCTTATCTATGACTCCTGTTATTTCTATATCATGTTCATCATAAAATGTTTTTATAAACTGTTTGCCCATCTGTCCACAGCCGCCTGTCAATATAACTTTTATAGGATTCATATAGTACCTCCTGGTGAAATCGTAAAATGTGAAACGTGAAACGTGAAACGTGAAATGTGAAATGTGAAATGTGAAATCGTGAAACGTGAAACGCGAATAAAACCTTCTACCGGCTTCACATGTCACAATTCACTTTTTACGCCAATGTAGAGCATCTTACAAAGAGCGGATAATTTATGTAGTAATAAACTCTGAAAAATTCATGTTATTATCAACAGGTCCCAGAAGACATATTGCAAGTCTGTTTCTATTAAATATAGAACGGGCCAGTGATAAAACATCATCCCTGGAAACAAGATTTATCTTCTCTAAAATTTCTTCTATGGAAATTATACGTTTATGAACCAGTTCTGATTTTGCTATACGAAACATACGATTGCTGGTACTTTCAAGTCCCAGGATCATCCCTCCGTTGACATAGCTTTTAGCAATTTGCAGTTCATCATCTGTAATACCAGACTCACAGAGTGTATCAATCTCTGCAAGGATAATACTTATAACTTCTTTAATATTTTCTACTGATGTACCTGCATAAAAAGAAAAAATCCCTGAGTCCAGGAAGTTATACTGAAAAGAATAAACACTGTAGACAAGTCCAAGGTCTTCACGTATTTTCTGAAAGAGCCTTGAACTTGCCGTTCCGCCAAGTATATTATCCAGAATAATTGCTGTGTATCTTCTTTCATCTTTTACAGATATACCGGGGTAACCCATAGAAAGATGGACCTGACCGCAGTCTCTGAAATTCACATTTATACCGCAGTTAAATACAGGAGCATTCAGAAGAATGTTCCTTTCATTACCTTTAAAATCTTTTAAATAACCTTTTGAAAGGTTTAAAACATCTTCATGTTTTACATTACCTGCCACTGAAATGACAATATTAGACGGGACATAATTTTGTTCAAAATATGACAGTATTTCATTTCTGCCAAGATTAACAACTCCATCTCTATCACCTGAAGTCATAATAGCAAGGGGATGATTATTCAAGAGTGTTTTCAGATAAAGATCGAAAATATAATCTCCAGGAGAGTCTTCAATAGATTTTATCTCTTCCAGAATGACTGATCTTTCTTTTTCTATATCATCTTTATTAAAGAGTGAATTGAGCAGCATATCTAAAAGGACATCCATAGCAAGAGGCAAATCTTTATCTACTACTCTGGCATAAAAACATGTAAATTCTTTACCGCATGAAGCATTGATAACACCACCTACTGAATCTATAGCAGTAGAAATCTCTCTGGCAGTCCTCTTTTCGGTACCTTTAAACAGTATATGTTCTATAAAATGAGACACACCTGACTGTTTAAGGCCTTCATAACGACTGCCAGTATTGAGTGATATTCCAATAGATGCTGACATAAACAGAGGAGCTTCCTCTGTAATTACTACTATGCCATTTGGTAAGATTTCCTTATGATACAAACCTATAAGAACCTTTCAATAAAGTAGAAATTACTATCTGTAGCGATTTCTTACACTACCATTACCAAATCTGTCTTCTCCTCTTCCGGAAGAATCTCTCACAGGTCCTCTGCTTCTGCTGCGATCCCTGTCTCTGTCCCTGTCTCTGTCTCTATCAGTTCCTCTTGAGTTATCTCTGTCTCTATCCATACCTCTTGAGTTATCCCTGTCTCTATCCATACCTCTTGAATTATCCCTGTCTCTATCCATTCCTCTTGAGTTATCCCTTGGTCTTGATGATGATCTGGACTGAGAACTATAACTACTTTTAGGCATGCCATTCTTAAGATCAAGATTTATCTTTCCCTGATAATCTATTTCTGCAATCTTTACTTCAATTTCCTGACCTACTGTAACAACATCTTCAGTTCTGGCACCTCTTTTGGAAGAAAGTTTGGAAATATGTAATAGTCCTTCTTTTCCTGGAGCAATCTCAACAAAGGCTCCAAAAGAAGCAATCTTAACAACCCTGCCCTTATATTCTTCTCCAACTACTACGTCTTTAATGATATTTTCAATAATAGCTCTGGCTTTAAGTCCAGCTTCCTTATCAGGAGATGAAATAAAGACTCTGCCGTCATCTTCCAGGTCAATCTTGGCACCTGTTTCAGCTATAATCTTATTTATCATCTTGCCGCCCGGGCCTATAATCTCTCTGATTTTATCAGGATGTATTGACATACTGATAACCCTTGGAGCATAGGGAGACAGATCTTCTCTTGTAGCAGGCATTACACTCTGTATAAAATCAAGTATATGTAATCTTGCTTTTTTAGCTTTATCTAAAGCCTGATTCATAAGTTCTCTTGATATACCCAGGGCTTTTATATCCATCTGTAGAGCAGTAATACCTTCTCTTGTACCTGCCACCTTGAAATCCATTTCACCGAAAGCATCTTCAAAACCCTGAATATCTGTTAATATGACATTTTTATCAGACCCAGTAATAAGTCCCATGGCTATACCTGCCACAGGGGCTTTAATAGGCACGCCGCCATCCATAAGAGCAAGAGTACTTCCGCAGACACTGGCCATGGAAGAAGATCCATTGGATTCAAGTACTTCAGACACAAGACGAATAGTATAGGGGAATTCTTCTTCTGAAGGTATTACACATGTTAAAGCCTTCTCTGCAAGAGCACCATGTCCTATTTCTCTACGTCCCGGGCCTCTCATGCCTCCTGTTTCACCTACACAGAATGGTAAGAAATTATATTGATGCATAAATTTCTTGGATTCTTCAAGACGAAGATCATCTATTATCTGAACTTCACTTATAGTACCAAGTGTGAGAACTGTCATTACCTGTGTTTCACCTCTGGTAAAAAGTCCTGTTCCATGTGTTCTTGGCAGGAGACCAACCTTTACATCCAGAGGTCTTATCTCATCAAAGCCACGGCCATCAGGACGTTTGCCTTCCTCTAAAACAAGTTTTCTGAGTTGTTCTTCTTTTAATATATCAAGGATAGTCTTAAAATCTAAAGGCTTAGCTGCCTGCAAAAGTTCCAGTAATTTTTTACGTTCTTCTTCGTCAGGAAGCTGCTCTACAACAGGTATAAGTCTTTGTGGCGTAATCTTATCTATAGCATTCAGTCTTTCCTGTTTTTTCTTAATTTGCATAGACTCTATGAGTTCCTGACAGAAATTTTCTCTCATTAATTTTTCAAGAGTTTTATTATGTTGAAAAAGTGGAAATTCACCTTTAGTTTTACCTGCTAAAACTATAAGGCGTTCCTGTAATTTTACTATATCTTTTATAACTTCATGGGCTTTTTCTATAGCATTTATAATAGTTTCTTCCGATACCTCTTTTGACCTGGCTTCAACCATAGTTATTGCATCTTTTGTACCTGATACTACCAGATCAAGTTTACTATTAACGAGCTGTTCACTCGTAGGATTTATTACAAATTCATCATCTATAATACCAATCCTTACTGCTCCAATAGGTCCGTAAAAGGGTATATCAGAAACAGAAAGGGCAGCAGATGCCGCTATTAAAGCAACAACATCCGGTTCATTTGCATCTCTTGAGAGTACAAGAGTAACAATTTGAACCTCATTTCTTAGCCCTTCAGGGAAAAGAGGCCTTAACGGCCTGTCAATCAAACGGCAGGAAAGAATAGAGTCTTCACTTGGTTTTCCTTCACGTTTAAAAAATCCACCGGGGATCTTACCTGCAGCATATAATTTTGCCTCATAATTAACTGTGAGAGGAAAGAAATCTATTCCTTCTTTAGGTTTATCTGATGCAACAGCTGTAGCAAGGATTAAACTATCATCATACCTTACTACTACGGCACCATTTGCCTGTCTGGCAAGGGTTCCCGTTTGCAGCATGAGACTTCTGCCTGCAATCTTTGCTTCTACCAGTATTTCATTACCATTAACTACTTCTTCTATCTGAAATTCTTTTTTTGTTTCAAGAATATCATTTGTTTCCTGTACCTTCTGTCCTTCAATTCCAATTTCTTCTACCATAATTGACCGTTAACTAAAACCTGGCTTAATACAAAATCACTTAAATTCCCCGGGCCATAGACTGATTATCAGGTCAATAAATATCCTTTTCCCTGCAGAATTCAGAAGAATCTGCCGAAAATAAGGAAGGGGAAAAACAAGCCAGATTTACCTCCTTCTTAATTTTTTATTCTTTATTTAATATATGTCCCTTAATTCAATAATCAAAAACAAAGCTGGTATAGATAAGTAATCAGATTGAAAGATCATTAGAACTATACCAGCTCTTATTTTATTTTCTCAATCCCAGCTTCTTTATAAGGCCACGATATTTATCCAGATCAACGTTTTTGAGATAATTCAACAGTCTTCTTCTCCGACCAACCTTCATGAGAAGACCTCTACGAGAATGATGATCTTTCTTAAAACTTGTCAGATGGTCTGTTAGCTTGTTTATCTGTTTTGTAAGTAAAGCTATCTGAACATCTGCAGATCCGGTATCTCTCTCATGCTTCTTATACTCATCAATAATTGTCTGTTTTTCTTCTTTAAGAAGTGCCATTCCTTCACACCTCCATTCCTATCAGTTTTTAGCAGTTAGCCTCTAACCTGTATTTTAAGAATATCAATAGCTATTTAATAATAAAGCTCCTGATCCCCGACTTCTAAAATAATAGCCTCACCCATATTATTCAATGAAATAATACTTTCTATCTTTACTTTCTGTCCTTTAAGTAAATCTTTGAAATCTATCTTTTCACAGACATCCCAGTTAAAAAGAACTGTATCACCTGTAATTTTAAATTTCATTTTTTTTGCTTCGGAATTTTTTATTTCAATTATCTGATTTTTAAAGTCCAGAGAAGAAATCTCGCCGGTAAAAGTCCCGAATTTACTATGGAAGGAATTATTTTCCACCGGATTTCTGCCAAGCTCTATGTAAAAAACATCCAATCTTTTGTCTTTCCTGTATCCAATAGCTTCCAGAACTGTTCCTTTTTTTAATCTATCCCATGAAAAATCAATCAGCCGGTTTTTATCAAAAAGCAAGAGATCCTTCATTATATATAACTCTTCTTCTCTGTTATTTTCCGTGAGAATTCTTACTATAGCTTCGCCTTTTATAACCTCTCTTACAGTTCCTGTTAAGGTTTCCTTTTCTCCATAAAAGGCTTTTTGAAGGAGCAAGAACCAGTTACTGTTTGTTTCACCGGAAATAGTGTCTCCACTTTTACAATCTACTAAAGCAAGTAATTCTTTAGATGAAACAGAAGGATCGTAAAAACAATAAACACTGTCACTAAGAACAAAATCATCGACAGTACAGACCAGGTTTTCTTTTACAAAAACAGTTTTATCAGAAAGGCGAAATTCAATCTCTCCGGCATCTGCTTTTTTAAGTGTCATACCTGAAACTTCAATCTTCACTATAGTCCCTTTTACCGATACAGGTTCCTTCGCCTGTGCCGGAAGGGGAAACAGGAAGAGAAATAAAGATATTAAAATTACTATTATAAAGGCAAGTCTATTCATAAGAGTCTAAATTATTACTTCAGTATAAGTTATCTCAGTTAAAAAGTCAATCTTTATTAAACCTGGCATAAATTTAAATTATCGTGACTCGTGACACGCGTGACGTGAGGATAATGAGAAAAGTCATATCAGCCATAATCTTAGAAATTTACCCGACTCCTTTTAGATAAAAATTCTTTTATGTCGCCTACCAGTCTGGTTGGGTCGAAAGGTTTATTTATTATCTTATCAAAAGAACAGAGAGCTGCTTTATCCATATCTTCTTCTGTAATCCTTGCAGTAAAAGCTATTATTGGTATATGATTTGTTCTTTCAATAGACTTTATAATCTTTGTAGTTTCATATCCGTCCATATTGGGAAGAGCTAAATCCATAAGTATAAGGTCAGGCATGTGCCTCAGAGTCTGTCCGAGACCTTCAATACCATCTCTGGCAAATATGAAATTAAATTCATCTTTAAATAAAAACTCCACCATTTTTCTTATAGATTTATCATCTTCTACAAGTAATATATTTTTTTTCTCTTTTTCTTCTAAATTATCCTCTATAATGTCCTCTACAAGGGGATCTTTAATTAAAGAAGATAAAACATCTCTGTTCTCTTTTATATTTACCTGATCTTTTGGAAGTACTATAGTAAAAGTACTGCCTCTTCCAACTTCACTTTGAAGTAAAATATTACCGCCATGAAGCTCAATTAACTGCCTGGCTATGGAAAGTCCAAGTCCTGTACCTCTAAATCTCCTTGTTCCACTTCCTTCTACCTGACGAAACTGTTCAAAAACAGCAGGCTGGTCTTCCGGTTTAATTCCAATACCTGAATCTGAGACCTTTATCAGAAAACAGTCAGTTTCATCTTTCAGAAAAATTTTGACATAACCGCCATCTTTATTAAATTTTATCGCATTTGTTACAAGATTTAATATTACCTGTCTCAATCTATCAGGATCGACAAATATCTCAGGAAAGGTTTCATCAAAATAACTTTCAAGACTTACATCTATCTGATCTGCCAGTATTTTAGCAGTTGTTATAACTTCCTGAACTATAATTTTAAGATCTGTATTTCTCTTATTCAAATTTATTTTTCTTGCCTGAAGTTTTGATAGATCCAGCAGGTCTTCCACTAAATGTAACATATTCTGAGCACTGGTAAGTATATCTTCAATCAATTCCATCTGTACAGGAGAAATAGAACCGAGACGTCCTCCTTTAAGAAGATAGGAAAATCCAATGATTGCAGTAAGAGGAGTTCTTAATTCATGGCTTACATTGGCAATATATTCATCTTTAAGTTTATTTGCATCCTGCAATTTACTGACCATTTCTTTTTCTTTTTGATACAAATGGGCACGGGAAAAAGCTATGGCAACCTGTTTTGCCACAGCAGTGACAAGCCTCACATGATCACTGGTGAAATAATTTTTTCTCATGCCTGCAAGACCAATTATTCCATAACATTTACCCTGATATAACATAGGAACATAACAGAGTGATGAAGGGATTTCATAATCAGAAACAAGTGGGAAACGAACCCTTTCGTCACAGGAAACATCATTTACAAGAAGTGTGGTTTTATTCTTTATAACCCACCCGGGATGGCGGCTCATTATTTCTTCCTGACTTATTCTGCGTTCCTCTCCTTCCACCCCTTTGGCATCGACAAGAGTAAGGCTGCCACTGTCTTCATCATAAAGGTAAAGACCTGCATAAGGGAAAGAAATTACCCTGTCAAGTTCTTCTATTACAGTTCTGCATAATATATCAAGTTCCATAGTAGACGATAAAGTCTCACCAATCTGAACCAGAGCGGCAAGTTCTGCTGCACTCTCTTTTGCTTCTGTATAGAGCCTGGAACTTTCTACTGCAATGGAAAGAAAGCCTGATAAGTAGTCCAGTATTAAAAGATCTCTTTCTGAATATTTATTTTTCTCCTCATTCCATAAAGTAAAAGAGCCTATAAAATTATTATTTGAATGAACAGGAACTGCTATGCAGGAATTCTGGTTTCTCGAACTTTCCATAACAGCACTTTCCGGAAAAATTTCTCTTCTCAGTTCTTCTGAAAGAAAGGGCTTTTTATTTGAGATTACCCAGCCGCTGACAGTTCCTTTCGAGGGGATATCTATAGCATTATCAAAATTAATCTCTTTATTCTCATTGGAAACTAAAATTTTCACTCTATTACAGTCATTTATAACCAGTGCAATACAGGCATGATGAAAAGCTATAAACCTTTCAATCCTGGCGAGGAAAACTGTAAATATCCTGCCTGTATCACTGGAAAGATTGGAGGAAATTTCAGATATAATATCTCCGGTTATAGAAATCAATTCTTTATTCAATTTTTCCTGTAACTGTTCCCTCATAAAGGTAAATTCCCTTCTCTCATAACTGGTGACACGATTT